>Ga0123340_1000092_pt1 | contig 37361 bp, 25 predicted proteins | sample SirMexnodulemix_FD_89961 | JGI IMG/M metagenome (GOLD analysis project Ga0123340, IMG submission 89961) | Root nodule microbial communities of legume samples collected from Mexico - Siratro Mexico nodule mix | ecosystem: Host-associated > Plants > Roots > Nodule | place: Mexico: Nepantla...
TATTTATTGATAGTATATATTATTATAAGATAAAAAACTATATTGACTTTTATGATAAAAAAATTTGAATTGACAAAAAGGTGAAATTTAAAATATTTTAAGAATCACTTAAAAATTTGAGGATTTAAAATTAGTTTAAGCCTAAATTTTATCAAGGAAGTTTATTTATATAATGTTTTGATATTTTTTGAATGAAAAGAGAGATTAAATTAAAATAGAAAAAATATAACATCAGATGAATGATTTGACGAAGAAAAATAATTTTACTATATAGATAAATTTTATATAATTCAATTGTATGAATACAACATTTCATTTATATATATAGTACTGTCAAATTATAAGATTTTCTTGGTTGATGGCCGTGATCTTTATAAAACAAATATAAAAGTAAAGTTCCACCATTCAAAAACAAAGTCATTGTGTCTGGACAGAGACTTAACTATATATAATTTCATGCAATACAGTGATGGAGAAAATGGGCCACTAAACTAATACCATTGATTTTTGTAATTTTGTGGCATATCCTGTAATGAACTTACTTACCTGTACACACAGTTGCTAACAATCATTTTCACTTGAGTTTCTTGACTTTTTATATCATAATTAAAAGTCATATTAAATATAACATTATGACAGTTATTAATTATAAAAGTTGAAAAAATTTATTACTGAATAAGGGTGTGAAACCTTTTCACATTATTGTTAGAATAAGATGGATTTATTCTATCAAGATCTTCATTCAAACATTGATAGTATAAAAATATCATTATTTCTCTGTATAAACCCCTTGTTGATATTTTCTTGGTATGTTTTGGGTATGCAATGTTATGTAGGGCATGATGAACAACTGTTGGTTTAGAGTGAAGACAAATGTGTGCAAGCCCCATAAGGGTGAGATTGGCATAGTGTTTGAACACCCAACCCAACCAGGGAACCAACCTGGTGGGTGGATGGCGAAGGAAAAGCATTTGGAGAAATCACAAGAGCTGAAACCAAGCCTTAAAAAGAGTGTATCTACGCCATTCATGAACACTGCCTCAAAAATGTTCTCCATGTCCGAAGTGAAAAAGCATAGCACCCCTGACTCAGCTTGGATCATCGTCCATGGTCACGTCTACGACTGCACCCGCTTCCTTAAAGATCACCCTGGTGGCACCGACAGCATCCTCATCAATGCCGGCACTGACTGCACCGAAGAGTTTGACGCCATCCACTCTGACAAAGCAAAGAAGATGCTCGAAGACTATCGTATTGGCGAGCTCATCACTACAGGTAATATACATATACCTTCCATCTTTCTATATATTACTGTTTGATAAATGTTCCACTTCTTTATCAGCACTATCGGATTTTTTCCATTCTCGTGCAATTTTTTTTAGAAATTTCTAAAATGAATAAAAAAAAATTTATTCTCATTATAGATAAATCATATTAAGTTTCGCACAATTTCATTAATAAGATTAATGAAATCGTGTTAGATGATACAATTTTTAAAGTTTAACTGAAATTATGTCACATCAGCATAATTCAATGTATTTATATTATTTTATTTATATGATTTTAGCATATCTCAGAATAATTAAAAGAATAATTAAAATCGTATCACATCAGTATAATTTTAATTAATACTTAAAATCGTGTTATAATGACACAATAGAATAATTGAAAGAATAATTAAAATCGTAGTATATTAGGATGACTTAAAATCGTATTATAACGAGACGAGTTCATTCTGAATTAACTGAAATTACGCTATAACGATGACATTTATCCTTATTGGGAATTAAAAAAAAAATGACCATTCTAGACATTTTGAAAAAAAATTATACTAGAATAGAAAAAAAACCAACACTTTTTCTATATGATCAATAAATCAAAATTCAATTTTGTTATGAGTTTAGGATACTGATATAATTGTCATGTGTGAAATTATATGAAGTATAATGCAAGTTTTTTTAATGCTAGTATAGTAAAAAATGTATTACTTTATCCATGTCACTAGACTGATCCTAATAGGTTATACTTTTATGCATGTATTATTTAACTTACTGGTTGACAATTTATTTCATTTCATTATTAGAAATTTACATTGTTTGTTACTTCTGCATGAGTAGGTTACACCTCAGATTCATCGCCGAACAACTCCGTGCATGGCAATTCCGAGTTCACCTATTTGGCTCCTATCAATGAAATCACTGCACCACCAGCACTACCACCACGTAGTGTGGCTCTCAACCCACGCGAGAAAACCCCATGCAAACTCGTGTCAAAGACCTCCATTTCCCACGATGTGAGGCTTTTCCGTTTCGCCCTGCCCTCAGAGGATCAACTCTTGGGTTTACCAGTGGGTAAGCACATTTTCTTGTGCGCCACCATAGACGGCAAGCTATGCATGCGAGCCTACACTCCAACAAGTGGCGTGGAGGAAGTGGGGTTCTTCGATTTGCTCATCAAGGTTTACTTCAAAGGCGTGCACCCCAAGTTCCCAAACGGAGGACTTATGACACAGCATTTGGAATCTCTCTCCATTGGGTCCATGTTGGACGTGAAGGGTCCACTGGGTCACATAGAGTACACTGGAAGAGGCAATTTCATGGTTCATGGGAAACCGAGATTCGCAAAGAGGTTAGCCATGCTAGCTGGCGGAACCGGGATCACACCAATTTACCAAGTGGCTCAAGCGATTCTGAAAGACCCAGAGGACCTCACCGAAATGCATGTCGTCTATGCAAATCGCACAGAAGATGATATTCTGCTGAGAGAGGAGTTGGATGCATGGGCCAGGGAACATCCTGAGCGGTTCAAGGTGTGGTATGTTGTGGAAAGCGCGAGGGAAGGGTGGGGATACGGTGTGGGGTTCATCACAGAAACTATCATGAGGGAGCACCTTCCAGAAGCTTCAAGGGATTCCTTGGCTTTGACTTGTGGACCACCACCCATGATTCAGTTTGCGGTGCAGCCTAATTTGGAGAAGATGGGGTACGATATCAAGAATGATTTGCTCGTGTTTTAGGGTTTGAAGTAGATTACTGGATTATGTTGAGTATAAGTGTTGTTAGTGTTGGTTCCGTATCAGATTTACGTTTGTTTGTTTCATTCTTTGTTAAGGGCAAGAAATCAAGAAAATGAAAAATTGTATATGACCGTGCCATGATCACTTTGTAATGTAGATAGGTATGTCAAGATTTTTTGACTACCTTAGTGTATATAAATTAAAGTTATGTATGCTTATTTACTCTCTTTGTTTCACCATCTATATTTCCCCAAACCTTTCATGCATATATGTTTATTCTCTAAGACCAAAGAAGAAAAAAAAAAGTCTGATAGAGGAGAAGAACAAGTCAAAAGAATTTTAAAATGACAATTCGACCATGATCCATTTAGTTAAGTGACAAAACACTTGATGAAACCTTTAATGTTTTCTCTGAATAATGCAACTTGAAAAACCCACATGTTCTGAAACTACAATACAAGTAATGCTATCGAAGATCTATATTTAAACACTACATTTCTTAAATATTTTTAGGACATTTCTGCAGAATCATTATGTCAAAAGCAACATGTTTATAATAGTTACTCATAGCTTAGTTAAGGGTATAACATGTACGATAATATATTGATCAGGTTCACTGCACGGCTCTGTGAGTGTGAAGCAGCGAAAGAGCGATGCATGGCCTTACCCTTCACGTTAGCATAGGTCAAGAATACTGAAGTGTTGTTTGGCGCACGGAAAGGTCACCTTACTATGTTTATATGAACCAGCTTCCACGCACCCCAATGCGTCCTTTCTCACCTAATCGCTTTTGTCCTATTGAGGAATCTAGATCTAATATCTTATTCACAAGAATAGTAAAATATAATAATTTCCACTGCCTTTCAAGAAAAGAATCTCTGAACGTACATGCATGTGACCCTGATATGTTAATCAAATTAACCATTTTCATCTTTGTTTCAGGACCATTGATATTGTTTCCCAGTAGTTTTAAATACAGAAAAATTTTGGATATTTTATATGCTATCTGACGTCAACTTATATAAATATACGTGTGATAGATGTATGATATATGATACAAAGACAATAGAAATAAATTTTAAATATTTTAAAAGTTGGAGTGTTTGTATAACTGTTAATTTTAGAAGAACAATTATATTTATATACCCTTTATTTTCAAACACTGGTTTGTAATTAAATTTAATTTTTTTACCATACCTACTTTAAATTTTATTTTGGTTGCAGGCCTAAAATTATTTTGATAGCACGTAATGATAGTACGTAATTATTAAACTATTGTTATGTTCAACATTATCTTTATAAATTAATTTATAAATTAATAGAAAGACATGTTTAAATTTACTACTAACATAACATTCTTAAATTATATAAACTACTTCTTTAACTAGACGTGAAAAATAAGAGAAAAAAACTGTCTGCATCATTCAATTTGCTGACATTTTTTTATTAATGAATGAAAAATTGATCTATAACGTCAGGAAATCTAACTAAATCTCTATGCATGCTAATATCTCATTAATCAAGCAAATAATAAAATAAAATCCACACAATTTGGAAATGATCTCCAAGGAAGTTGGGAGGAAATAGTCAAATATTGTAGATCAAACGCTTCTTGTGTCCTATTTTGCTATCAGTGGCGAAAGCGGATACTTTATTTTAAAACATTGACATCAATTTGATTTGTTTTGGTGATCGATGACGAAAGCAAGTCCCTAATTATAAAGCACTTTCTCAAAGCATATTTCTTATGTTTTGTCAAAGGCGGCTACTTTAAGCTTTATGCGTGAGAGAAAAAAAAAATGTTTTTAGTAGATTCATTGTTAATTACACAATAAATCCTTAGTAATCATGTTGTTATTATAATTTTTTTCTTTCTGTTTATAAGTAGAATATTTCTTATATATATTTTATGTTCCTTTTTATTTAGACTGTTGAGATGCACGGAAAAGAATAAGAGAAAAAAAGAGTATATGGTAAAAAAGTTGAAAAAGAATCCACTTCATAAGGAAGTTTATGAACTATAACTAAATTAAAGAAGATATAAGTATAGAATATTTTATATAAAAATCTATAATTTAGACAATTAAATATCTTTATCTCAACCCTTCCTCTTCAACTTGGTAAATAGATATTAACATCTACAACTTGTTTAATAATCTTTCAAAAATTATATCATAACTTTAGTAAGAATATTCGCCTACTCATTTTGAATATTTTTATCAAACATTTTATTGATGAAAAAACTATCAACTTCAACATGCTTCTTATGTTGGACAAGTTTGTGAGTAATATCACGAACAACTTTATTATTACAATAGAAATAAAAAAGACGTATATGTATATATAATAAATTTTGGAGAAGTAGTTTGAGCTACAAATCTTCAAAGAGTCTAAGAATCATATTTTGTAGTGGATTTAGCTACAACTTTCTACTTCTTATTTTTTCACATGACAAGATTACCTTTTATAAATATGAAGTATCCAGAGGTTGATATCATATCATCAAAAGTCCCTACCCAATCTGCATTGTATAAACCATCACATCTTTATAATTGGAGTTCTTCTTGAACAAAACTCATTTTTCAGGAGAATCTTTTATGTACCTTAAAATCCTATAATAACATCTGTGTTTTTTACATAGATTATGCGTGAATTGACTAAACACACTAAGAGCATAAGCTAAATTCGGTCTAATGTGTGAGAAATACATCAATATCTGTACTAGTCTCTCTCTCCCCATGTTAGTTGGAGTTTGATCTTCAATACAAAACTTTAATTACCCTTCAACTGTAGAATTTTCTGGTTTACATGTTGTCATCCCAATTTCTTTCAATAAATCTAATTCATAACTTTGCTAAGAGAGAAAAAAAACCTGATTTTAATCTTGAAATCTCAATCCTAAGAAAGTACTTCAAAGAAAATCCTTCATCTTAAATTCATTTGCCAAGTATTCTTTCAATGCCTTGCATTTGTTTAGATCAGCTCTTATAACTATCATGTCATCAACATAGACAGTAAGAATTATATCATTTCCTTTCTTTTATTTAAAAACAAGGTATGATCTTGGTTGCTCTATTGATCTTCAAAAGCAAGCATTAACTTGGTGTATCTACCAAACCATACTCGTGGCAATTGCTTTAGTCTATACAATAACTTCTTCAACTTGCATACCTTCTTATTATGTGTATATGGGATCCCACCTCCTTCTAGTAGCTACATATAAACTTCTTTAGACAAATTCCTCACATAAGAAGGCCTTTTTTGCATCAAATTGTTGTAAGGACCAATCAAGGTTTATAGCTAGAGATAATAATATTCGAGTTGTGCTAATTTTGGCAATGAGAGTAAATGTTTCAGTGTAATCTATTCCATATGCTTATATATATCCCTTCGCTATTAATCTAACTTTGAATATCTCAATTGTACAATTTGCATTAAATTTTACAGAATACACCCACTAACATCCTACTCGTTTCTTTCTAATTAGACAATCTAACAATTCCCATGTTTCCTTCTTTTGCAAGGATCCATTTTCTTGTTCATGGTATCCTTCCATCTGGAGTCAGCTAAAGCTTCATGCACACTATTATAAATAGATACAATAGATAATTGACTTATAAATATAATATTTGTGTTAGACAAATTCTGATTACAAATGTAATTACTCATAGGATATCTAGTCTTAGTGGTGATGCCAAGATCATAAGTACACTTAAGGATACCTTTAGTGACACGGTTTAACAATTTCTTTTTTATGCATTAGGTTCTTGATGGGACGACTAGTGTGATATATTGGTAGAGCAAACATACAACACCCTAAACATATTTTGATTATGTGCTAAAAACATAATAAGCCTAGCTTAGATTATGTGAAGTATCTATGTTTGGCATACACTAATAAGATTACAAATGCATATGCTTGATGATATAGCCAAGTTTCACTTTATCTAATAAATTAAATGAAGATCATTTATATGATTAGTATAAACAAAGGCTTCAAGCTGACACGTGTTATCATAAATTTCACTTTCAATGACAAATGCACCAATAAAAAGTGTAGCAAATAATATCGTTCATTTTCAAAGGACTTGAGCAACAATAATTACAAGTATAATAAAATTAGACCAAAGAACAATTCTATAGTTTTGAGTGTTGTGCGATAAAATAAAATTATGCAAAAAAAAATTAAATTTTTTTATGGATTTTTGTCAAATATTGGATTGCAGAAAAATGTTAAGAATCAATCGAATGAAATTGTTAGTTAGATTTCACCATACCTCATTCTCATGTATAAAAAGATTACCTTCTTGCCTTCCAAATGCCAATGTCAACCTATAATAATACTCAAACCCTAATTTCTTAGGTAAATGAGCCTAAACTTCTCTATTAATCGTCAATTCCTTGATCAATTATATAGAAAAGACTTCCTTTTGGCACAAGGGTTTAAGACAACAAATGAATCATGCTTTATTCCTAAATACAAGCTTTCATTAGGTATTTCATTCAGATCCAAATTTAAAATGATATTTTTTGATACCCTAGAATCAAATATCAAGCCATAGATAATAACCACAATAGGCATTAAGTAAAGAATCAAAATACTAACATTGAAAGAAAAAGACATACATATAAAACCAATATTGATTATATGAGATTATAGTAGGTTACATCTAACAACAATGGGTTTAATTCCTCATAACCATGAGAACGCTAAACACACAAGATGAACAATGGAAGAAGAAGACGGTTATACCAAGAAACCCTAAAGCTACCACCCAATACTGGCTCTTTCTCTCCTTTGGCTCTGTGTGTCCTAACCCTAACACAAACAATCCTTAAATATAATTTCAACAACGGTCTGTTAACATATTTTTGCAATAATGACAAGTGCATCAGTCGTAAATTTAGCAAGTAATAAATATATTATTCTCTTCCAAGGAACTTGTGCTATACATGACAATAAATATAATTATAACAAAATTAGACTACAAATCATTCAAAAGTTTTGATTTTATGCAAGAAAATAAAATTAAAACAATGAAAATATATTTATGTATATTTAGTGAGCATTTGGAATGTGTAAAGGGAATGAAAAGGAGATGGAATGCAATTTTTAAGATTAAACAAACCTCACTCTCATGTGTAAAACCAATTATCTTTTTAAACAAATACCAATGTCAACCCACAATAATACTCAAACTTGATTCCTCAACAGATGAGCCTTAAGCTTATCTTTTAACCATCAATTCATTGATCAATTATGTAGAAAAAAATCACTTTTATCACATTGGTCTTAAGACAACAAAGCAATCTTACTCTATTCCTAGACACAAGTTTTCATCTGGTATTTTAATTCAGTTCCAAATTCAAAAGAAATTTTCCAATACCCCTAACAATAAGTAATCGAGTGATGGATTCACACGACAAATATGAGCATAGAATTTAAATACTAACATATTGAAAGAAAAACATGTATGAAGAGACATGCACAAGCCAAATATTGATTACATGAGAATTCAAACAGTTAAATTTAACCCCAACAAAATGAAAAGAATGAACAATGGAGGAAGATGAATATACAAAGAAGGGAAAAAGGAAACCCTTCAAACCCTAGCCGTCATCACAAGGCTACATTGTTTTTACTCTCAAGGTGGAAGTTTTGGAAATCTACCCGTAGTGGAGAATCCTTTAAATAGAATTCAAATTATGATGCTCATGCCCGACCTACGTGAACTACACTGGACGCCATTGGATTCTATTGTTGGTTCAAGTTCTGAAGCCCATCTTATGTCGAACTCGTGTTACTTGCATCAGGCGTATTTCTATTAAATTGCTCTCGGGTTGATTGCTCAATTTTATCTTTTATCTCTCTCTTGATGGTCTCTAATCCTGCTCTTCTTGATGCTCCTATTCATATTTTTGAAAAACTTAATGGGATACAGAGTAAAATTTTATTAAAAACTTAAGTAATCAATTATTTATAACAAGAAAAAAAAAATAAAAACATTAGATTTAGTAGGTTCCAAGCTTAGAAAAAGTTAATTTCATTATCAAAATAAGCCTAAAAATATGATAAAAATAAATGTTATCACGTTCACACCCTGTCCAACTTTAGTGGCGTTGGGCTCAATTTTCCTACAAAGATCCATGGCCCAACTGGAGCCCAACTCAACATCAAATGGAGGTAGGCGTGACTTGATGTTTTTGCTCTTGGGTTTTGTGTGATTGGGCTTAACTCTTCTTGGGTAGGGCTGAATTACCTTTCATTAATTTGTCTTGTATGTATCTTTCTTCATGGGTTCTAATCCTATTTCTTTGAATCTTGATAACATTTTACGCAAAATAAGAGGAATTAGTGTAACTTTCCATTCTTAGATACCATTAATCAATTATTAACAAAAACCTAATAAAATAAAGAAATAAGCAAGGCACAAGCTTAGAAGGAGTTGATTTCATTATAAAAGCTGACTCCAAAATATATCAAAAACAAATATTATCAAACTCCCCTAAACTTAAAGCCTTACTTGTCATCAAGCCCAAGTAACTTGGCATAGATTAACATTACTCGATAATGGTATAAAAATTTAGAGACAAATTCACACAATCACTTCAGATATCAGTCATGTATGCTCATGCTCAAATCAACCATAGAAAGGAAAAGTTTTTCCTGTAAAGAATCAATTGTGATGCTCATAGTGAAAGTGTAACAAATATAATTCAACCTTATAAGTGGCAAAATATTTTCAGTGAACAACTAAAGGTATCATTCCTCACCAGAAAATATGCTTCGTCTGACAGACGATAGAGCCAAGTTCCACTTGTTATAGTAAGTTAAATGAATATCATTTAGATGAAAAGAACAAACCAAGAATTCAAGCTGACACATGTAGAGAATATTCCAAAGCTTAAGTTTGATGAAATGAAGAATGTCTTTTATGTTTGTCTCAGGAAAAAATTGCGCCAAACATCAATGTTCAAAAATACCTGGGGATATGAGCTAAAGCTTAAATGACCACCAACTTATCTGACACTACTAATTTCAACTTTGGATTAACTATCTATATTGTACAGTGTGCACTTGTAACCAATGCTTGGTGTGAAAGGATTTGCTATCGAGGAAGATATGTATTGTCAACTATTAGAGAGGTGGCGTAAAGAAGAGAATATAAACACCAATGATCAATTGATCACTTTGATATTGTATTAATGTTGAGCTAAGAGTGATTATTGTCAAGAATACTCAATGTCAGCCAAAAGTGACTTGATAAAAGAGTATTCACTTGTACTTTGCAATGGTAGACTGTTTAGTGAAACTTGATTGGATGTCAAGAACTAAACATAGTTTGTGAGATTAGACGAACCGATATAAAAATACTTACTAACTTTTTTTTCCTTAAATCTTTTACCTTGCATGTTATTATGTTGATTAACTAACTAAAATAAGGAAGGTAAAATTAAAACCAGTTTTGAACAAAGAATTCTCAAATATCTTTCTTTATAGTATATTGTTTGAAAATATTTGAATAGATGATATCAACAAAAAACTGTGAATTTTTCAAAACCCAATTCAACTCTCATTTCTTGTGTTATTTCCTATTTTTAACATACATAATCAGCATCAGCAGGAAAACCTTTAATCTTGACGAGCTCAAACTTTTCCTCATTATGTGGTTGTTTATCATTAATTTGTAAACTCTTATCATCTCTCAATACAAATTTGTTACTTCATTTCTCCAATATGTACTAAGTATCAACATCTTGTGGAACAAAAGTCTCAATTTTATCATAATTCTCTCTTTGAATTTCAAACTCAGGGAAAAAATATATCAATTTCTTATGCAAAAACTACATCTTTAGTAGTGAACATTTGCTTGATTTATGGATTGTAGCAGTGATATCCTTTTTGGTGATTAGCATAGCCAAGGAACACATGCCTTTTAGCTTTAGGAGACAACTTACTATCTAGTGCTTATGTAAGTGAACATAAGCCGCACAACCAAAAATTGTGTGTTAATTCAACAATTATAGAACTTATTATTGCATCTCTAAGTGATTAAAGAGTTGTTTTATTTTATACTCAAGAGACCTAGAAAATGTTTAGTTGATAGTGTATATTGCATATGTGAGAACTTATCCACAATATACTATTAGCATATGAGTTGCAATCAATTCAGCTCGGACCACCTCCAATAGTTGACGATTATTTCATTTCGCCACCCTATTCTGTTATAAAGTATTGGATAAGATCTTTAATGAATATTCCTTTTACTACTAAAAATAGTTGAAGTTTTGATTCATATATTCTCCTTCATTATCACTATGCAATACTTGAACTTGTGATTTGTATCAAGTCTCAATCATTTTGCAAAATTTTTGAAATAGTCCTCCAACTTTTAGACTTCATCAAGAATAACTAAGTCATTTGAGTATAGTCATCAATAAACGTTAGAAACTGCATTGATCCACCCAACATTGTAACCTTAAATAGCCCATACATCAAAGTGAATGATCATACAAGGAAAAAGCCTTTTATTTGAAATTAAAGGAAAATAATTTTTGTGACTCTTTACAAGCTCACAAACATCATAATACAAAGTTGAAGTTTCTATTTGATCAAATACATTTGGAAATAATTTGTTTATTTAACCAAAAGATAAACTTTTGCCATAACCAAAAGATAAACTTTTGCTAACACTTTACCTAGTCTCTTTGAATCTTTTTTGTCCAATCCAAGTAAAACAACCTTCTTCACCTAATACCACAACTAATTGTCTTCCTCGTTTGAATGTCCTTAAAAACACAAGAGTTAGGCCAAAAATTTACAACACATGATAAAGCTTTGGTTATCTGAATTGGTAATATTTTAGAGAAGGAACAACAAGAACAATACCAAGGTGCAAATTGTTTAAAATAGAGATAGTTTCTTCTCTAATGATAGTGGATTTACTTCCATTGACTGTGGAAATACTTTTTATTAGGAAGGTTTAAGATTTTTAATCTGTTTAACATCGAAAGTTACATTATCAAAGCATGTAGAGTCAATTATCATGCATTATTCTAAACATTAGATGTTCTTATTAAGGCTTTATAATTAGAATCATCGCTACTTGCATTTATAACAAGCATAATCTCTTTGTCATCCTCTTTTTGATTGGTAGTTACTGTAAAAAACCAAAAAATCACAAGAAGGGAAAGTTAAATTGTGATTTAGATTATTTTGAAAACATTTTGAAATTATCACTTAATTAATGATGTTAAGGAGAATAGTTGACTTATAAAAGAATCAAACTGAAATTATTTCATATCATATCAAACACACTCAACTAATCTTTTGAAGCTTAAGGAGTAATTCCTTTCTATAATGTGTAGGCATGAATCTCTTCTTCACAGTGCCTTCAATTAAACCCAAGTTTTGATTGGTTGTTCCTTTCCCTTTTGAACATCTTTTTGAAATTGATTCCACCAAAACAAGGCATAACCCTCAAATTCTACAACAATAAGAAGTCTCACAATATTAGTATCATACAAGTTATATGAAAACAAAATTTGTTCAACCTTTCTTTCCCATTCTTCATACACATTATAGTATGAATCACTAATAAACTTAGGAATTCTCACATCATGCCTAAAAAATTTATCTAATATTTTCAAAAACTCTAGCATTAGAACATCTTCATTCTCCATATTCACACTTCCTTTTTCCTTAGGACTCCTAGACATGGCTGGAATGGTTCAAGAAAAACCTACAAAAACTTTCACTAGAAAAACAACTGAAAATTAGGCAAAATCGAGTGTTAGTAGTAAATATTTTATTGCAATTTTTATGGAAACGGTTTGGCTCGTACATTTGGTACACTCACTCTCAAGATGGTAAAACACTCAAGAAAATTTTGTCTCACTCAAAACAGTGTAGAATTTCTTGAGAAACTACCCCACAAATGTCTCCAATTCTCTTCAAGAATTTCCAACTCTCAAGTGAAAGATGTAACAAATCAAAATTCACTCAAACCTCAAATTTTCCCCTAATTTTTATGACAAAACTGTGAGATACAAGAAATACATACTAAAAAATTTTAAGAACAAAAGATACACAAAATATTACTACACTTAATATGACAAATTAGACAATAAAAGGCAAGAAAAAGTTTGAAAAATACTCAAAGAAGTGTGAGTTTTGTGCTATTTCGCCACCTATTGGATTCATGTAAAAATGGAAGGAAGCTAAGAATAAAAAAATTCCAAAAAAGAAGCCAAACACAAATGATAATAACAATTTGGCAATCTCTAAGGAAGTATATTCAAAAATTGATTCAAGAAAAGTAGGGTCAACTATACATGAACAAACAATTTCTCAAACACTTAATGTGCAAAATTTTATATAATTTTTCTTTTGATTCTTTTGCAATTTTCTTTTCTTTTATAAGACCAATTTGGCTTAGTCATTCACTACAACAACCACAAATGAGAGAATCACACACTTGAATTCTAATGTTCATGGGTTATCAATTTTCTAAAATACTTTTCTTCTTAAATGAACTCTCAAAATAAGATTAAAGACTTTTAAACTCTAGAAAAAAGCAATAAGAAAATAAGAACTCAAAGAAAGAATAAGGCTAAAGGACACAAAATTAACCAAGCATCAACATCATACCCATTTCCTAGAGAGAGAAAAAAACTTCAACAAAACCCAGTAAAGAGGATGGATATAATGATTTGATTGATGGAGAAAACTTGAATCAAAACAGAAGAAAATAAAGTACAAAATCAAAACAGTTTGGAAAAGAAGAAAAATCAAAGATAATGACAAAATACCTTGTACCAAGGGTGGGTTTCAAACCCACTTTCAAGAACTCCTCTCTTGATGATGATGAACATCTCCATGGAAGGGTTGATCCTTCTAGCTCTTGACACCACTTGATATGAATTATTGGGGTGTTTAGGATCTAGACCAACCCAAAAAGAAGATGAAGATGATATTTCTTCAAGAGAGAACTCAAAGTGGCACAAAGGAAGACACCATGGAAGCCATGCTTGCGACAATGAATAATTCAATATATGAACAAGTAAGAAAGAAACTGAATTGAAAGGTAAAAATGGAATGATGAAGAAGATGATTGAACACACCACCTTCAAGATTGGAAATCTTCAAGGATGAGTGAAGGATGATCTGTCACTTGAGAAGGCTTCTCAAGATAAGAATCAAAGAAAAGAGTAGAGACACAACTCAAGAACCCCACAGTTTCTTAAAGAAATTCTCATTCATTCAACTTGTTGTATTTTACAATGGAGAGCACTCCTATTTATAGCCATGGAATTTTTCCAAGCAAGGAGTCTCAAAAGACAAAAAGAGTTAAATACATTAATCAAGGTTAACTACACTAAACTATGTTTAAGCTAAACTAATCCCTTGAAATTAGAGAGATACATTTGGTGGTTACTAAAGTACATGAATGTAATGATTACTTCTAAGATGACTAGGATGAATGTACATGATGGAGTGCACTTGGAAGTTATAACCTTGCATGAATGTAATGATTACTCTAAGATGACTACGATGAATGTACATGAAAGAATGCACTAGGTAGTTACTAAAATGCAAAAAAAGTAATGATTACAATGCATGTACTAGGTAGTTACTAAAATGCAAAGAATGCAATGATTACAATACATGTACTAGGTAGTTACTATGAATGTGTCTTGAAACATGAAGAGTCAAAGGTCACTTAAGTAGCCATGTGAGGTGCATGTGCCTACTTAAGCCTTCCAAAAAACACTTCTAATTTAAGAGCAACTCTCTCAAGTTCCTACTCTCAAGTTTGTATTTCTCAAATTCTTTCTAATTTCTACAAGGGTTATGATGGTTTGACACAACCACGTGGCATGCCAACCACTTGACAACTTTACGTGGTGGCCATGTAAAGGTGAGTTGGCAATGAAAACAATTTTTTTAAGTCGAGGTACTGACTGTATCAATGAAACAATTTTTTTATTAGGGTTTGGGGTGTTTAATGTGTATTGAAGATGAATTTAAGTTATTATGTGTGTCGTCGTGGTTGGTCACTAGTGCTTGGGAGACGAGGTTCAGAGGCAGTGTTTTAGAGTAGTGATTGGTCATTGGGTCGCAATTCTCCAGTGAAGTGGTGGTCTGTTTTCATTTGCGACGACATGTGGTGATTTGTGGGCAGTTTCCATTTTGGATAGCAGTGTGTTCTTAATTTTCTCTTGATTGTTCTCTGTTTGCAGTAAGGGCTTAATTGTTTGAGTAACATAATTTTACAGTCTACTCACCTTCTTTCCATCTAAATCGTCGCATGTTCTCCCTCATTCTCACTGATGTATTTTTTTCCAAAACTCCTCCTTAAAGATGAAAAGCCCTAAACCTTTCTTCTTTTTTAACGATTTCGGCTTCTCAACTTCCTTCTCAGATCTTCTTCCCTTCACGGTTTCGCTCAAAAATCCACCTATTTCCTTTTCTCCCAACTTTCTTCGCTTAGGCACTCACTAACTCACTCATTGACCTTTTCCTAAACTCGCCCTAAGCTCACTCAATTTTTCCTTCACATTTGATTTCATCATACACAAAATAGGAAAGTACAAGTTGATCCTCTAAAATGTAACAAAGTTCTGCCACATCATAGTTGTTAAAGGGGTGTATTTTTTTTTTTTTGTAGTTGTCAAACCAATATTTTTCCTTTATACAATTTAGAATCATTTATTCTTCTAATTTCTTCCTCCAAAAGCTTTAATACTCTTTCTCTCATTATTTCTTCATATACATCTTCATTGGACATGCTTTTTTTATTTATTCTTCATGTCTTCTCTTTCTTAAACAAGTTTTTTATCATTCTCATATGTATCACCTGGCTTACCCCATCAAGGAGTATTCTTTACTCAATTCATTCTTGGCTGAGTCTGAGTATTCTTTGCTAAAAAAACTACTCTTAGACAAGATATGAACATTTGGTGTTTTAATGATCTATTAATCATTAAGTCTAATGACTAGGAAGGATTGTGTTTGATGATGACCACAATGTTTATACTTTCTTTCATAGTTCAAATCTTTTTGCTCTCTTGGGAGTGTAGCATCTTTCGACATATACAATGGTTAGGCTCACTCTTCTAGGTAGCTAGATAAACACTCAGTTTTCTCTATGAATTTTCATTGGATCTTAGTAACTTTCTTTAAGCTTGAGGATCCTACTAAGAGGTTGTGAGGTTTGCTTTATCATCTAATTAGTAATTTTTGTATGGTGTAACCTTTGCTCTCTTGACATAGAGGAGTGCTCTTAATTTGAGAAACATTTTGATAAGATATCTCCTTTGAACTATATGTTTCTTCTTTTGGATGGAAGGCTTTAAATATATTCTTGAATAAGGTAGTCGTTAGGAGCCATTTATAGCCATTGAACATCTTTGTCTTTTATAGTATCCGTTATACATCTTACAAGCTTCAATATGATTGTTACATTCAATGTAGCTATGATCTTTCCCCTTTCTCTTCAACGTCCTTAATAATCTAGAACACTTATTTCCCTACGTAGAATAGACTTTTGCACCAATTCATGATTATCGTGACATGGCAGATAGCTAGGTTATAGTTGAAAGGCTTTTTGTGTTATAAAGTTGATGAAGAAAACAACTTTAGCTCCTATCTTGAGAGACCTTTGATGTTTGTATTTTATTTTGAATAGATCTTTTTGGAAAATAGACATTCCCTGCAAACATACATAAGTGTAAGGCTTTCTTAGTTGATGTGCATCATCTGATGTTTAGTTTGCCTTAATAAACTTTTAGAAAAGACTGCATAGAGTTGTAATGTTTGTCAAATGAAGCAATTGCGTCTTACATGATCTGTTATTTTTATATAACTATCATCTTAAGATGAAGTACGATCATGTTTTATACCTAGCTGTTTTGAAGCACTAATTAAATTTGCCTTAACAATCTCCACCTTTTTTATGGTGTTAAAACATAAATATATACAAAACATTCAATAGATCAAGTTTTGACAACCATCCTTAACTCCATACAAAATTTTAGAAAGTATACATTAAAATTAAAATGCAAGTTTAATGAATTGTTAAACTATTTATTCTAAACTAGTGTCTCATTAGTCAAACTATATCAGGGAGATAATCTTTTGTCAATTTGTTAGAGAATCAATACAAATTATATCAAGATACAAAGTTTCTAAAAGCTCATGCTTTGCTTATAAGAAATATCAAACTTTATATCTCTATCTGTTACAAAATAAGGATAAGCAAAAACAACAGATGTAGACTTTGATCTCTCCTCCTTTTAGCTTAATTCCCACAAGCTTAAGCTTCTGTAATCTTCATGATACTCCCCTTCAAATTATGATTCTCGCTTCAATTTTCCCTAAAGCTTTGCCTCTATGCCAACTTTCATCTTTATCGTTTTCCCCCTTTTAAGCAACATCAATAATATGGATGGACCAACTCTTCAATCAACCTCCTCCATTTCTTCATCATCTATTGAACCATTGGAGCATATGTGGCTTGACTCCATGTCCGAGCAAGAATGTAAACATAGCTCTCGACCTGGCAGCTTCTCCAATAGTTTCATTACAAGTCTCTAATGTTGATTGTGTTACAACATTAGTTGTTTCCAAGCTAGCTTTTAGATGTAGATTCTCACTGAGGATAACTAGAACTTATTGTGTCGGCTCCAGATAAAATATGAGCGAGCAAGTGGGAAACTCCATAGTGAAGGCTTGTTTAGACTGATAAACATAAAAAATAACTTTATTACCTTGCTTATTTGATCCTGAGAGTGAGGGTAGTCATATCAATGTACGGGACATAAGGTAGCACTTATGGTTAATCATGTAACTTCTCTTCTGGAGAGATTCCAAACACAGACAATGCACAAAATTGTTGCTTGTGTTTGAGATAACGAATTAGACAAAATTGTCATCTCTTTTTCCAGCATTATCTCTATCTCCATACATGTTGGTTTGATAGGGGGATCTCTCACTAATTTGTGAGGAAGAACTTCACCATCTTCAACTTCAACTTTGTCTTTTCCCTTGTACATAAAAAAGGACATGCATGTATAGGGTCTATCCAGTCAAAGATAGATCTTTGTTCTATCAATGATGGCTAAATAAGTAGCTTAAAAGCTGAAAATAATGCATTATGCATGTTTTTTTATATGTCTATAGGGCCTTGATGCGTTTGCATGTTTCTTCCACCATCTGAAGTATCATTTTTAGTTCAAAAAGTTAACATAATCCTTCCATTAATTAAATTCTTCACTATTCTCCATATGAATGGGATCAAGTTCAAATAACATAATTGTGTGATAGTGCTTATTCTTGTGTATTCATGGCACAAGCATTCCTAATTTGGTTCCTACAACAATCACTTTAGAAATATTACAGGAACTTCAAAGGGAATTTCTTCATCAGGAACTAACCATACGTCTTCATTTTTTTGGATAGACCTCTCTCATATAGTGAGAGTGTACAAGGATAATATTTGATCTTTTAGGAAGAATAACTCGAGCTTTGGGATATTGAGATGATCGAGGAGTTACATTCCTAAATTGTGTTGAAGATGGTAGCTCTTCTTCGTCATCTATGTCATCATCTTCCATTCTTAAGTACAAACCCTTAATTCATCTATATGCCAGCTTTAATGGGTCTACTTTCTCTAGATGATATGCATCATTAGACTTTATAAGAGAATCTAGAGTCTTTCTATTTGCTTGTGATACTCCATGGGTTGTGACGTGGGCGTTTGAAGGCATCGTCATCTATTGTGTTGGACGAAGATGATACATGTCTTGTTGGGAGAAACCAATACTTATTAATCTAAAGGGTATTTTCAGTAAATTATAGCCAAGAATATGGATTATGGGTAGCTATTCTTCTCTGAAGGAAAGAGTTTTGCATGGCACCCAAACTATTTTCATTTGCAATATCTTCTCATCCTCCGAAACAGATCCGGTCAACACATAATGTACGTTTGTATATTTTTTTTGAAAAAAAAGTTTGCTCGGTAGTGGAGAGAGTAGCAAAAGTGATCAACATCCTCAGAGGACACCATTCATATTTGCTTTCCATCAATAATCATGTCCTCAGTCATCACTTTGTCTGGATCTATTCTCATTTTTCCTACATCCTCAATTGATAAGTCCATAGTAGACTCATGACATGGAAGAGCCAAGAGAGCTCACTAATCATACGCATATGGACCATATGATGTGTAGTCCACGTTTGAGTTTCATAAAGGAGGGAAGATGATACATATGAGGATGAGGATGTACCTAAGGAAGAAAGAGAGGAAGATAAACAAGAAATTCAAACAAGGAGCATGACTAAAAAAAGACAAAGAAGAACAAATAAAGAGGAGCTTTGAGGGGACATTAACAAGAGGAAGACTTAGAGCTTTGGAAAAGAAATTAGAAGAATAAATTGCAAAAAATAGAAAGAACTTGAGAGAAGTACAAATGGAAGAGTAAGAACTTGAGAGAGGTTTTAAAGGCTTAAGTTGACACGTGCACCTCACATGGCTTACTTAAGACATCTTTAACTCTTCAAGTTTCAAACTCATTCATTAGATCTAGTTCATAAGTGTGTTATCCATGTAATGATTGTATTCATACATTTTTGTAATTACCTAGTACATTATTTCATGTACATGCATTCTAGTCATCCTAGAGTAATCATGATACATGCAGTGTTGGAGCACCTAAGGAACAAGAAGAAGAGGAGCATGAAGGAATTATTACAACAAGGAGCGTGGCTAGAAAAATAAAAGAATAAATTCGAAGCAATAAATACAAGAGGAAGAATTAGATCTTTGGAAGAAGAAATTAAAAGAATCAAGCAAGTAAAGCTCTTAAAATTGGAAGGAACTTGAGAAAATGAAGGAATTGAAGGAAAACAACTTGAGAGAAGCTCCTTGACTTTTGGAACTCTCCAAGTGTCTCACCAATCATAAACAAGTACAAGGATTTCCAAGTCATCAAAAGCTAATCATTACATCCATGCATCTAATAACTACCAAGTGCAATTCATGTATCTTCATAACCACCCAAGGTTAACTCCCTAATTTTATGGAGATTAGTTTAGCTTAATCGTAGTTGACTATTGTTAATTTTTTGATAATTTTGTAACTCTTTGCATGTCCCATGAACATTATAAAAGGGACTCCACCCTTATGTACAAATCATATAGAGTTGAGTGAATGAAATAACCTTTGAAAGGTTTCTTTGAAAGTTCGGTTGTCTCCTTTTTCTCTTGTTTCGAGTTCTTATCTTGTGAAGCTTTCTAAATTGGTGGCTCTTCAAACACTTATCCTTGGAGGTTCCTCCCCTATACGTGGCGTGTTCTTCATCCTATTGTCTTCCTTAGTCCATTTTTAGTTTCTTTTTTGTTTTGTTGTTCTTGCATTTTACTTTTCACTTTGTTGAATGTTTGTATTATCTTCTAACTCTATTGTTGATCCAACTTCACCTCTTCTGTTGGTGGGTTTTATTCTTCATCTTCTAACAAGTTGATCTAAATCCTAAACACCCCCGACAATACATATTAGCTTTTGAACGTTGATACTTTCATATCTATACAACTCTTTGTAAAAAGGATTAAGAATTATCACTATACTTCCTAGTCTTTGTGGATTCGACAACACATTCTCAGCTATATTAAAGTTGACTCAGTCCACTTTAAAGAATCAACAAGTTTTTGATGTCGTTGCTGGGATTAGTGTAAGTAATCGATAATTTCAGTAATTCCTTTTGTAAAGTGGTAGATAGAAGAAATGGTATAATATTACATGATTTATTTTAACAAGTTTATTTTAAGTCTTCTTTTTTACATTCTTCACTTACACTGCATTTTTGTTTAGTTCATTTTGATTTATGCTATTGAGAGGAAAAGGCTGTGTAAAGGACTTAAAGTTTGATCAGGACATAGAAATGGTTGGAAAAAGAAACAAAAAGGCAAAGAAAAGTCAACTTAGAGAAGAAAAAGGAGATTAAGCCTTTTCAGCAAGTGATATGGCTAACGAAGGTGGGAACATATGTTAAGGAGATTGCAAAGTCATTAATCCTCCGAGAAGAACACTAGGGGACTATGCCATGCATCAAGGACCAAGATATTTTTCCAAATTTTTCATTCCACCAGTCGCTAGGGAAGTAGATATTAAACCAGCATTTCTCAATCTAGTTTTAGTGCACCTGTTTTCAGGAAAGGATCATGAAGATACTTATGCCCGCATTGACACATCTTATGAACTATGTGCAACTATGGGATTTGAGTCAGGTTAAGAAAAAATTGCATGCATGAATCTGTTTCCATTTTCTTTGATTGATGAAGTCAAGGATAGGATAAAGTCTCAGCCTAATCAAAGTCTCACTAGCTGGAGTGATTTTAAAAGTAAATTTTGACACGGTTCTTTCTACCAACCAGATATGTTAGTGTTAAATATGATATTCCAACTTTTAGGTAAGGATAACAGGAACCCTTCTATAAGGCATGGGAAAGATTTTGATTATTTCTCAGGAAGTTTCCCACTCGTGATTTTGAAGATGTAGATGAATTGAACATTTTCTACAATGGATTAAGGCAAAAAACAAATATGCTTTCAAATGTAATAGTTGGAGGTTCAATAATACGAGTGTATGCAAAACAAGCTACAACAATAATAATTGCCATATCATCAACTGATAGGCAAACACAACATAATAGGAAATCTATGCAGAGAAGGTAAGTTTTGGATCTAAATACCATAGATATTATTTTAGCAGAAAACAAGGATTTAACATAGAAAATTGAAGCTCTCACTCAACAAATGGAAAATTAGTAGCTACATGTTGTGAATGTTAATCAAGTTCAACCACCTCTGAAATGTGATTTTTATGGAGGTGATCACCTAAATGACCAATGTTAATACTAATAAATCTTTGTTGTGTTGCTTGCGTTGTTTATGCTAGACTGTCTAGTTCAGTTTGTCGAAAAAGAGAGTCTACAGGCTTTATTCAACCTTCCTATTCTAGAGCCATTTGTTCAAATAGTTGGTATTAGAGTTAATCTCTAGGGTTAGTTCTTTGTAGGATAAGAGGAAATGATTCTTAGTAGACTCTATAGATTTTGAGGGTCAAGCAGTCAATTGTCCACCCTTGTTTAAGGGAGAAAAGTAAGAGCTGTGGAAGTTGAATATGATTGCCTTTATGAAGTTTAATATTATATATCTATCCGAGATCATTGAGAATGACATTCCTACTCTTTTTTATGATGTTGGTAAGCTGCTGCCATTGGATGTATGAATTGAAGATTAAGGATACAAATATTAGCTAAATGCCAAAGCTAGGCATATACTGTTATACGATTTTTTTAGAGGATGAGATCTCTAAAGTTGATTTCTTGGCAAGTGCCAAAGACATATAGAAGACCCTTATGTTATCATACGAAGGATTTAGAGAGGTAAAGTGGGATAAGCCAATGCTTCTAAGATGACAATACGAGATGTTTTCAATGGAATAAATAAGGCTGCTCAATTTATGATTACACAAATACAGATCATCCTCAATAGCTAAGATCTCTTGTGACTATTATTAGTCAGTATGAGATTAATGATAAAGTTCTAAGAACCATTACACTTCAGTAGAGAGCCTAGGAGATGACTTTGACAGAGTCCAAAGACCTAGAAGCTATGTGCTTAGAAGATCTAGTAGGTTTTCTAATTATTTATGAACAACTTTTGTAGGTTGATTCTAAAGTCATAAAAGGAAAGAATCTGGTGCTGAAATTGTCTAAAATACAAAACAAGTTAACACCTGTAAAACCTTATGAAGCAGCTACAAATGAAGCTTGAAACGAGTCTAGGTCTGAAAAGGGTGAAGAACTTTATTTTCTTACAAACAAGTTCACAAGAAGTTTAAGAAAGCATAAAAACTTTGGGTTGAACAAGAATGTGAAGCCCAAAGATTGTAGAGAAAGCAAAGAAAGGTCATCTGTTATGATCATTCAACTTCTATGTGGTTCATGATCATGTACTATTTGATCGTCTGTTGAGTGTATCCTGAGAGTATCATCAAGTACCTTGATCATCAAGAGATCGTCTAGTGCATTAATTCTTACATAATCTTCCACAAAATTTAGTGCATTAATTCTTACATATCGTCTAGTGCATTAATCTTACATAATCAACACATAATCTTATTCTTTAACCTTTGATTTATTCACACAAGTGGGCTTTGTTATATTATTTAACTAGTCTTATAGCATTTGTTATGACTAAAACTTATAGACTCTCTTATCATGACTGTACAATGGGTATTATATCATCTGGTTGCTTCTAGACTATCTAGTGACTTAACATAGTGTGTGTGTGGGCAGGACACCAGTAAATCCAAAGAAATCTCATTACAATGTTACAAAAAGAATCCTCAAATACTTCAAGAGAACTACTAATGTTAGATTGTGGTATCCTGGAGGTGTTAGTTTAAGTTTAACTGGCTTTTCTTATTTTAGTTTTGTAGGATTTAAGTTAAACAAGAAAAACACAAACTTGTCATCTTTTTCGATTGAGATTAGTATCATGACATAGCAAAATGCAAGCTTGTGTAACACTCTTAACTGCTGATGGTGAATACATTACTAGAGGGAGTTTATGTGCTCAAATTCTTTGGTTAAGGCAAAAATTACAAGACAGTACTCCTTATGTGTGACAACACTAGTGCAATAAACTTAACTAAAATTTTAGTTTAGCATTCTCAAACCAAAGTCATAAATAAAGACATCATTTCACAAGAGATCACATTACAAATGGAGATTAGAAATTAAGTTTGTTGATACTGCTAATCAATTGGTTGGCTTTTTTTCCAAAACCTTAGCTAGAGATAGGTTTAATTACCTAAGAACTGAACTATGGATTTTAGATTACCTGAACATCATATAAATCTTCTTATTTTAGTTTATCATTTTTTAATAGGTTGTTTTGCTAAAACAATTTATTAAAATCACTTAATTTTGCCTTGTGTTTGTACTTTTCTATGTTTTAATCTGTTAAAATACTGAATTCATCAATTTAATAGGACCTTATTGCTTTTTTGGTATTTGTCTTTGATTATTATCCTGTTAAATGTCAATTAATCACTTGTTTTGTATAATGCATGGGTGTTTTGGTCTGAAAAGGGAGTCACAATTCGTTGCAACTTGATACACTATCAGTTTTAGTTGAATAAAATTTTTATTCTCAACAAAGTAATTGTCTCATTTAAAAATTTGTACAATTTTTAATTTCAAAATTGTAAGGCAATTACAAAACCTCTACCATTCTCACCTAACTGCGTACAAACCACTAATTTGAAATTAAAACTGATTAGTTTCATAAAAAATGTATATTTGAATTACATTTGCATCAACATGTTGCATTCTCAGTTTCTTTCCAAGTAAACATTTGGTTCATTAAAAATGTCCACTTCAACCAATCCACCAAAGAAAAGAACCAAATTTGGTCGTGTCATTGGAAGAGGATCCTCACTAGCTAGTGAACCTTCCACTCCAATTATTTCACCTTCTCAAATACTAAGGGCTATTAACCTTGAAACATGTTTTTTTTGGTAATGAGGAGTAAATGGGTGTGTTTCTTTAAGAGATGAGCTAAAAAAAGATTAATATACCCATGGTTCTGAAGTTCTCTTGGTTAAAGGAAGAAAAAAGCAATGGTGTGAAGAAACTGTTGCAACACTAAAAGCTACAAACATTTTTAGGAATGAGAGGCAAAATTTATCTTGAAATGATCAAAGTCCTTTTCATAAATCTATCCTTTGAAGAATGTACTCTATGTTCTCGAGTCAAAATGTGAAGAATGAGATCATTCCAGTGTGAAGGTGTTCAGGTCAACAAGGAAACATTGTTGTGGCCGAAAATTTCAACAAAGTTCAATATCTCATGAATATCTTAAGGAAACCTTCTGCATCAATAAAGGGATTTCATGCAAGTGGACTCAGACTAGAGGAAAGGCTTCTTGCTTTCATTATGGCCTGGTAGATTACACCCAAGGAGAGCAACCATGCTATGCTAAATGAGGAGGATTTGGTTTTGATGTACTGCATTCAGAACATAATTAAGGTAAACTAGATTTATGTTATCAATGACCATGCATTAAACTCCAAAAGATTGTCAAAATATAGGTTTCCATATGTTTTTTTATATAAAATATTTCCAACATTTTGATGCGGATCTTGATGGAGAGTCATCAGAGGTTATCAAAGGAATCAACGAGTACAACAATTTTACACTTCATAAGATGAATTCATCAAGGTTGATGATCACTGGGTGAGTAAAGATAATGATGATCATGGATTTGTTGTACCATAAGAAAATGCTCAAGATGAAGTTGGTCCAAGTAACAATGATTAGGTTGTACCAGGGATTACTGCTCTCACACCTTATGTTCCTCCTGTTGATTGTGGCATTCCACTATCACCTTTAGAGAATATGCTACTGACAAGGATAAATACCATGGCAACTGACCAAAAAGAAAAATATGAGTTTTATGCTCAAAGATTCCAGTACCTAAGTAATCAGATAGGAGTGGTTTAGGATTATCTTGATGAACTCAAGTTTGTTGGGGGAAACTAACTTGATCACGTTGCATTTCATCATGTTTTATGTTGTTTTCTTTATGCTTTTTACGTTTGAACTTTACATTGTATTATTCTCTTTATGTCTGCCCCTTTTGATGAACTCAAAGGGGGAGAACTTTATCTGTTGTTGATTGTGTATTCGCTTTGCTATTTATTGTGTATATACTTTTGTATTTAGACGTTATGTTTCTATATATGCCTTCTATACCTTTGTTCTTGTTTCTTTTCTTGTATTTGTTTCTGTCTAGGTGTTTGTACATCTTACAAGTTCTTTGTCTACATACAAATCCATACACATTATCTTCATCAAATAGGGGGAGTTTGTTAGATTTGTTCCTGATGTATTTGATGAATCCAATCAATGAATCTTTTTACAAAAGAAGATTGAAGACTTATATGTGTATTAGTGTGTGTGTGTGTGCGTGTGTGTTTAGTCTTTGATTTGTATGTAAATTTCTTTTTCCTAGTTGCTTGATTTTTATTCACTTAAAAGAAAATTGATTTAAAATTGTTTAGAACTTATCTTAGTGACAAGATATTTTTAACTGATCAAAGATATTGTAATCCATTAAAATATTATTATCTATAGTCCAATATGGTTGCAGTGAATATTTTAATACATTATTTTATCAAATCAATATGTTAAAATCACTTAAAAATCCTAGAGTAGTTCTAGAGGTTTGTTTCAATATGTTCATTATGAGTTTTCAACATATTAAAATTGTCTTATGCTTTCATTTAGCATGAATTTGAAAAATTGAGTTTCATATCTGATATTTTTCAACATATTTGAAAAAGAAACTTTCTTAGAGCTTCCTTTTGGTGTTTTCAAAATCAATCCTCTTGGCTCAATATGTTCATCTGATATTTTTTCTTTCTCTTTTTACTTGTAGTGAATCAGGTGATATTGTTTCAACTCTACTTTTCATTTCTTAAAAGGTTGTTGTTCTAGATAGAGTTTCCAGACTTGACTCACTAACAGAGTTTACTAATGTAGTATCTTACTCTTGTAGAGTTCAAGAGTGGTGCTCTTGGTGTTTTCTTGTACTGTTTTGCTACTTAAACATTTTGGTTTAATAAAAGCTTGAGTGGTATATTTGAGCAATTGGATGTAGCTCTTGTATAAGAGTAAGACAACATAAAACTCTTATGCGTCTCCTTTTCTCGTTATTTCTCAAAATTTTAATTTTTTATTTAGTTCTTGTTCTGAATTTTAACACATTAAAAAGAAGTCAACAACTTTTGAAATTGATTTACTTGTTAAAGCTTCATTCTAAATTTTATTTTATTCTTAATAGTTCAATTCCAACCCCCTCTCGAACTCAACCTTTTATTCTAACTCCTAGTTTGCTAGATGAACACTCATAGTATCCTCTATAGAGCTTTGTTAGACATACAAAATATTAGTATCATTTCAACTTAATGCAACGTCCTCTCTGTATTTTTTTTAGTGAATTTATATAGGTGTTGGAAGAAGATAATTGTCCCAAAACTATTTCCAGCCATTGAGCAGCTCTAAATTGCTTGAATGTCCTTTCGCATATAATGGATTTGATAGTGGAATGTGCATTAAATGCACTGCATGGAACTTTAAATTATCCTTCTTCTTTTATGTAATATCCTGGATAGCTAGCAATACTTATATTTCTTAATAGTATTTTGTAACATATTATGGTAAAGGTACACACCGTGCAGGATAGATAATTGATCTAGAGTTGAATAACACTTGTGTTAGGTTGTTGTTGAGGAAAGCAGGTTTAAGTCTTCATCCAAGAGATCACTTGATGGGACTTATGCATGATCTTGAATGGATTTCTTTGACATACGGAAGTAACAGACATTCCTTACAACATAGAATAAGCATATATGTTTGAAAGGTACGAGGTTAGCATAGACTATGTGCATATCATTTAAGCATCAACTATGCTTATCAGATGTAAAGATAAGATTGGACAGTGTTGTATCATCTATCACACAAAATATATTCATCTTCACATGATATGTCATTGACTTGAGCTATTGTCTTGCAGACGAAGAATGACCATGTTTATACTTAGTTATTTTTAACAATCAATCAAAATCATAGGGTGTTGGACTTTTGTTCGAACAAAATAGTAGTGACCACTCAAAACAAAACAAGTGTCTATCATTATGATGACAATCCTTTAAAAAATTGTTAAGGAGTATCTCTAAAACTAACTAGATTGTTTGTCGACACAAACAAGCAAAGAAGAACTCGCAATAACAGTTAGATGGTTAAACAAGAAAGAGTAAAGAAAGAAACGCACAAAGAAATTTAGTGTGGTTCAATTGAAGTGTTAACTAACTTTAACCCATATCCACATTAAAAATGTCACTAATAACAAATATTACAACTCAATGTTTCTTTCATACTAAACTCTCCACTCTAGGTTGGTTACAACAATTCATACAAAGTCCTATTTATACAAAACTAATTACTACCAAAACTAACTTTCTTAAATCACAATAAAACAATTGGAAAAGACATGTGAAGACTGTTTAACATCTTAGCTCAAAACGTCAAATTAGATGAACTTTGATAATAGACAAAGAAAGTTACAAGTGATGTAGAGTAGACAATTTGATACTCTCTTATGTTCTGAAAACATATGTGTAAAGAAGATAGACAATCTAGTTCAGACAAATGTTTTTTTTATTACCAAACTCTCTCGAACTATTAGACAATTTAATGGATTAAACAATTCAAAACTCTTAATCAAAATTTTCCACAATCAATCTTCACAAAAATAATAGTGTGGTGATTGAGATGAAGCAATTACATCATTATATGTAAGGAATTAACAATAAAGATATAGATAAAAGAAAAGGAGGTAAAAGAAAAAAAAAATATCATAAGATTTAAATTGTGGGCTTGAGGCATGTAATAGGCCTTGAGCCTTATTTATCAGGTTAACATTATGCTTAAGATATTAATATAATTAAGGCTTACTTGTATTTTTCTAAATTTTTATATTCCATATTTTATTTTAGTCATTATACTAATTAAAATAATGAACGTATGACCCTTTTAGTTTATTTTAAAATTAATTTGAAATATTTTAAGTACAGGAATGATAGTAGAATGGACAACGTTAAGTCGTTTGAAATTTCTCAAATATTAAATATATTTTTAAGAAATTTTGCATCATTTTCGTTTCTATAAACTTTAAGTATATTTTTAAATCTCTCTAAAATTTGTATATATTTTTTATCTTCTTATTCATAATAACAATAAATAGAAAACTTCCTTAAATCACAATCTTTATATTAAGTCTAATCAAAATCACCATCTATTGTAACGTCATCTATAACACCTTTTTGTCTATCCTTATTACTAACAAGAGCTTAAAAAATATTTCGAATTTAGAAGATTAAAAATAAATAATATTACTAGAGGTTTAAATTAATTAAAACTTAGATTATAAATATCCAAAATTTATTTTATCGTCAATAAAATTAAATTAAAGCATATATATAAAAAAATATAGGATAAACATATTCATTTCTATTGTATCATATTATCAACTTCTTCAATAAATTTTATGAAAGACTTACAATTCGATAAATTAGTATAATTAGCAACTTTAAGTTGTTGACGGCCATCTAATTTTTTAACATTCTCTTTATCTACTTTTCAAACCTTATGAGACCATTTGTCCAAGTCTTCCACAGTCTTGAAATAAATTATTTTTATCATTTGGTTTAATCAATACAAATCACAATAATTCAAAATAATAATTAATAAAAGAACAAAATGAAAATAAAAAATGAAAATTATTTTCGATTATATATAGAAAATCGATATAATATAATTCTTGAGACATGCTTTGCGGTGTTCTAGAGAAATGCAAATTAACTACAGATTGTATGAAATATTCTAGTATTTGGACCAGGGCCGAACATATTTGGGTTTATAGTACATTTTAGACGACTTTTTCTTACACCTTCATATTCTCTTCCTGCATAAGAAAAATGAAAATATCAATTTACTCTTTTTATTTTAATCATATTTTCTGCTTTACCTTCTTATATTTTGAATTGTATAATTTAAAATATTTTTTTTTATATTTGAAAATCTAAAACACGAAAACATTATATTTAAGATTGTATAATTTAGATTATAAGAACATTATATTCTGAATTACACTATCTAAAATAAAAAAATTATATTCTTAATTATATAATTCGAAAATATAAATGAATTATACAATATAAAATATAAAAAAATTGTATTCTTAATTATATAATCCGCAATATATATATGTTTTTTATATTCTGACTTGTATAGTTTGAAATATAAAAAAAATTGTATTTCAAATTATATAAATTTAAATACAAATTTTAAAAGGGTATTTAAGTATTTTGCTACGAAGGTGCAGGAAGAAAAACATTGTAGGATAAAGCGGACTTTATTTTATGACTTAAACCAATAGAGATGGGCTTAACACGGAAGTTGAGAGGAAGAACTTTGTCCATTGCACCCCCAGTTATTGCTAAGTATATCCCTTTCTTTCAAGGTTTTTTTTTTTTTTTTTTTACGAAAGTACTCTCAAGGAAATGGAGAAGTGGATTACTAGGCAGTGTTGTGTATGAGTATACTTTTACTGCTGTTTAAGATCAACTGTTATTCTTCCATTCTTTGAAAGGGTACTCCTAGTAGAAATAATAATAATAATAATCAGTGAACAAAAGAAATAAATAGTACGTAGCTAAGTTTCCCTAAAGTAAGTCATTCTTCTTCCTTGTACCCGAAAACATAAATTTTATGATAGATTGAAAGGAATGGGAAGAAAGAAATACATAAAAAAAGTCCTAACATTTGTTGGACAATAAAATTTTAATTTTAATTATAAATATCAAAATAAATATTAACATGTTTGATTATTAAATAAGAAAATAGATATATTTTGTATAATAATAGATTGTGGGGAATTAGAGGGGAGAAAACAAGGAGAAAATTTTGTTGACATCATCTTCAAACTAAATCTTGAAGATTGTAAGTTTATAAGCATTTTTTGTAACTTATATATTACTTAATATAACTATTTATTTTTTGTTTTTTTTTTTTGTTGAAAATGGTATTAAGTTTCGTGTGTGTTGGTTTGTGATCATTGTTGAAAATTTTGCGTTATTTTCTTTAGTGAAATTTTGTCCTCTGATATTACATTAAATTAGAGCATTAAAACAAATTTGTATTTACGATGTTGTAATTAGTAGTCGTATTAATATCATGAGCAAAGTTGAAAATTTAGTGACAACTTTGGAAATGAATATTGGAAATTTTGAAATAAATTTTTGAAATACATCATGATTCACATGTATTGGAAAATTACAAAAGCAAAACTAAGGTATTTATTCTCATAATGTTTGTTATTCTTATACGTATTTTTAATTCCTATTGATTATTTCATTGATCCTAATTGAATAAAACTACAATTTTTACAAAATACAACTTCCATATTTCTATTTTAAGAATTTAAGAAAATATGAGAGGACAAAATTTTATGTTTCATTTATACGTTGTATTAGCTTATATACAAGACTTGTATACCATATTTACTTTTACAAAAACTTCTCACAAATTTCTAAATCAACCTAAATCACCATCAAATAAATTTTGCCCAAATTTATCTCCAATAAAATAGTTAATGATACAATTATATATATCTTTATGTCCAACAATTTTAGCTAAAGTTTAGGCTGAAAATTTAGATCAATTACATCTATATAGAAATAATAATCTTATGACCAGCTTTAAGTTGGTGCTTGTAGATTATTGATGTCCAACTTGACTATTAAAGAAAGAAGCTATTATCCACCAACAACTTTAGTAAAATATCAACCAACTCTCTAAAGGTTAAGACATAAGTTGGTTAGATATTTCGTTAGTTGTCTCATCTTGAATAAAGTGGGAATGAACCTTGATATATTATGTGCATTCATTGAAGACTAGGATTTTAGAAATATAGAGTTGCTTAGATATTATTATAAAAGACATTCATAAGTTGAGCATGTGAGACACTAAGGTACGATAAGAGGACTTTCAGTCATTTATTTCGTAAGTAGTGGTTGCTAATGAATGATATTTAGTTATTTCAATTCACATATATATTATGTTGTTTTTCAGTTTCCCAAGAGATTGATGACTATTCTAATAAGACAAAATACCCAATTAGAGATCGCTGTGTTATGTAGCAATTAGCTCAATCAGAGTTGTCCCAACCATATAATCTTAATTCACTTTCTCTAGGTCAAAGAATTTCTTGCTTAGAGCTACCTTTCAAATATCAAACAACTTGCAATTCAACCTCATAATGCTCTTGTCTAGGTTGTTGCATAAATTGAGAAAGAGTATCCACACAATATAAAAGTTCTAGTCCTGTAAAGCGAAGATAGATAATATGTCTTACCAATAATCTATGTTGCTCAAGAACATTAAGGAAATAACCATCAACAAGAGCCAAGTGACAATTTTGTTTTCATGGTAGTGAAAATTGTGCTAGTTTAACTAAAAGCAAATCGATTTCAACAATAATATCCAATGCATATTTTCATTGACAAAAAAAAAAAAACACTGGTTGAGTAAAGAGCTTTCTCAACTCTAAGAAAAATACTTAAGAGCATTTAGACTCTTCATGTGAAACAAGTGTTCAAGTAGGTATTAAATTGATGGATGATTTTGTGGTTGTTCCCAAAAATAATAAGATTTTCAACGTAGACAAGAACTATAAGATGAATATCTAACTTTTGCAACACAAATAGAAAATATTTGTAGAAGGATTGAGTAAAGTCATAACTCTTAAGGTTGGTGGACAACCTAGCGAACCAACATTTAGGAGATTGTTTCAATTCATAAAAGAGATTTTATGAATTTGCATGTCATTCCAAGTTGTTGAACAACAAAACTAGGTTGTAGTTTCATGAACACTTCCTCTTAGAGCTCCTCATGTAAGAAAGCAATATGCACCTCCATTTGATCCAATTCCCATTTTCTCGTTGCTGCAACAAGTAACATTATTTTAATAAACAGGAGCAACCAATATTATTCTGATAAACAAGAGCAAAAGTCATTGCATAGCTTATCCCTTCAACTTGGTCATTTCCATGGATGATCAATTGAGCTTTATATCTTTCTACATTTCCTTCAAATTTACTATTTACCTTATCGACCTACTTGCAACCAAGCACCTTTTTTTCCCAAGGCGTAATGGTGTCATTATCCATGTATTATTGGTTTCAATACATTGAACTTCACTTTGTTTAGTTTCCCTCCAGTTGTTATTCCCAAAAACTTCAACATAGGTGATAGGTCTTTTATCTTGTCTAAGCATGCAAACAAAATTATAATGCATCGAAACATAGTGTGCTAAGGGATAGGCGCACCTGAAAGATGTGTTGTAAAAGGTGAATTGGAGGATGAATTCAACTTTTGAATTATGTTGGTTACATGGTCACAAAACTGAGTAAAAAGCTATTTAGTCATATGTCCTTTATCAAGTGGACTATTTAGACATAACATCTATTTTTTCATGTGTAGGTGTCAATGCACTAGAACTACATGCAGGTTCAACTGTGCCTTCATCTATCTCACCCCTGTTATGGAAACTATCCAGACTCAAAAGTATTGGATAAGAGAAAGAAGAATATGAAGCCTCATGGAGAAATACTCTAACACTTGAATACTAGGATTATCCCTTCTTCTTAGTCTTGTACAAATTCTATAGGTGTAATTTCTTTTATATTCTTTTTAGGATTTAGTAAAGACATAAATAGACTTCCTTTGAACCTTAATTGGGCCTTGATTTGGGCTTTAAAAGTCAGCCAAAAGCTCTAGATACATAGTCAAATTCTTTCAAGACATGTAGGAAGAAGAAGGCTTGAAGCATGAAGTCTCTCATAAGCTAGAATAAGCCAAAAATAATGTAATTTAGGGTACTAGTTTTGGGGCTGACTTATGTGACGTCCCTAACATTTTTAGTTCCACATTTTTGTGTCATGAAGTGCCAAGGGGCTAGGCATCTATAAATGAGATCCCTTGGTACATGTAAGACTCACCCTTCACTTGAATGAGAATTGAATTACTTAACTACTTTCTTCTTGTTCTCTTTGGTCATAATGTAGTAATCTTCTCCTCATTCCCTTTAAGAAATCTTCCTTGGGAAAGGAAAATCTGAGCTTCTTTTAAAGCTTGGAAAGTTTAAGAATTTTCTACTTCCGCTGCTTGGGGAGAAGGGTGTTTTTCCATCACCCTATTTTATATTTGATTCAAGAATACTTTTAGACAAGTTTGGTGGTTCACCATCTTAGTCATTGTCCAATATCTCAATACTTTGTTTAAAAGCATCAACAATTATTTCATTATGAAAAATCCTTGCATATGGAACCATCAACAGTAAAAGAATATTCTTCCACAATAAGCTCAACATATTGAGAAACAGAAAAATATCTTGTTTTCAAGTCAAATAGTTTCCAACCTTTCTTATCGTATGCGTATCCAACAAAAACACATTTTGTACTTCTACTAGAAAACTTATCTCCTTTTCTTTCTTGGTTATGAGCATAATATTGTAATCCAAATACTCTCAAGTGTTCAATTCAGGGTACCTATCTATGCAATACTTCATATGGGATTACAATTTTTGCGATTTATCAAATAACCTAAAATTAAAACAAAGTTTCCCCAAAATCAATTAGAAGATCACCTTAAAAACACAAAGCATGAGCCATATTTAAAATATGACAATGTTTTCTTTCAAACCTTCCATTTTGTTGTAGTTCTCTTGTGCAAGATGTTTGAAAAATAATTCCATGATTAGGAAAAATAACTCTTTATGCAACTAAATTATGTCTTATTATCACTTTTAAATATCTATATTTGTTTATTGTATTCTCTTTCTACTAAAGCAAATAAATTTAGTAGTGCTTGTAGGACTTCCCTTTTATCAGTAAGTAAATAAATCCAAATAGCATAGAAGAAATCATCTACTACTGTTAAGAAATACAAAAAACCACATGAAGAAGGAGTTATATATGCTTCCACAAGTCACAATGAACTAATTTAAACACCATGCTTGTTTATGATAACTCAAAGGAAATTTTTCCCTGGTTTCCTAAGCTCTAACACACGCATCATAAGCCTTATTCAAAAATTCACAAATCTTATTTCAACTAACACCAAAAATTAACTATGTGATATTCCAGGAGGGATGCGCCAAACTCCTATGTTGGAGACCTTTGTAGTTCACTTCCTAAACTCTACAAACATTTGATCCCTGAATTCTACTGAAAAAATGAAGTTTATTCCTTCATTCACCTGCTTCAATCAACAATCTTGAACTTTAGTCATGCATAACACAATCTGTTAGTGAACTATATAAAGTAATTTGATTCATCTATTAGTTGTGAGTTAAATATTAAGTTGCAATTTAGCTTAGGAGCATAAAGAGTATTTGAGTTTTAGACCCCCATCTAGCACCACATCTCCTCTAATTACAAAGTGCTTTGTCCATGGGAGCTATACTGGACATTATTAAATATCACACAACTCATACATACTCTTTAAATTTTATATCATATGATTAGATGTTCCATTTCAATTATCTACAAAATAGTGCCACACTTACTTGTCATCTTCTCCTTCAGGTTTGTCTAATGAGCATTCAAAATTTCCATCAATATTATTATTATTTAGTGGTAAATCTAGCAAGACCACTCTTGTATGTATTGGAGAAAATTGTTTTGGTGCTCCTAACTATGCCAATTTGTGCAGTATTAGCATAAACTATCACTCCTCTTTTGCATCCTACTCTTCCCTTGCTTCGTGTATACCTTGCATCGTGTATCACTTTTCTCTTTAACTCTAATACTTCTCTTAACAGTGAGTATGATGTGACTCCAATTCAAGAAGAACCTATGTCACAAAAAGGTGGAATCATTGTAGGAGTTAAAAAGAAAAAAAAAATAAAGAGAAGGAGGTTATAAGAAATTAAATGAAGATATTACAAAAATTTCTCTTAATATTTCTTGTAATTTTCTTATAAATAAATATTTAGAAAAGAATATTTTCCTTCTTCAGAGTAGAAATTCAAGACATGTTGTTTGGAAAATTAGGAAAACTAACCAAATAAGGCTTAAACCCTTCATATTCTTGTAATGACATTGTTTGGAAGGGAACATGCATAAACCAACAAAACCTAACTTTTCATTTCCTAAAAGTTAGTGTTAGAGCAAAACTCCAACAACCTCATAATTTTTATTAAGTGTTGGTCACAGAAAAAAAAAAAAAAACACGAAGAAGTCTGATGTGGAAGAATTTGTATTTTGAAAAAAATCAGATCATGCAAGATGAAAGTGTTTCGTCTGATAGACTATACAACCTCTTTCAAATATCTCTTCGTCTGAGAAGTGAAATATTCGTTAGATGATGAGTGCACATAAACTTTAAGCTTACATTATAGTTAACAAAAACATTTTAAGCTTACTAATGCGTTATAGGGAATGTCTTTATCTTCTATCTACCTAGATGATCCACACAAATAAAAACTCTTCATCAAGATCTTTTGGGATATGATCTAAAGTTGTTTTGTTTTAATAACCATCTAGACACAAGCTTATGTCAACTTTGGTCCAACTATCTACTTTTGTACAGTCTTTGCTTTTACTTTGTTTTGAGTGAAAGGTTATCTAACCTAACAACGATAAGTACTACCAACTATAGAGATGTTGCTTGAAGAGGAGATTAGTATTTAACGTTGCATAGAGTATATTTAATGCACTTCTACGTCCATGCTCGACATATAGAAGAAGATGAAGGCATTTAAGTTCAAAAGCTCTCGATAGTCAAAAAAGAGATTTGAAGCACTCTTTCTTCCAAATCGGAGTCCAGCTATCATTTGAAGAAGAAGAAGAAGAAGAAGAAAATAGAGAAATCAATTATCAATTGCCAAAGTGTTGTCAAAATCTTTCTATAGCCTTAAAAGATTTATAGATAAATATTGTTTTATTCATATAGCAAACCAGAAAAGAGTGTATTGTATATATCATAAGACATTAACACTCTCGAGTGTGCAAACTCTTGTGATCTTTGTGATCACATCTTTATACAGACTTTTTTTAGTTTAAACAAGAGTGACTACATTCCAAACAATACTTACTATTTTATCTAGGAGTATTTGTTGTTCAAACAATAGTCTATATTATAGCCAAGAGTGGTTAAGGTTCAACTGTGAAACCAAAACTATCATCTAAACTACTAGCGATAAAAAGATATTGTTCTTGATTTACTTTTAATGTTCTTCATAGTTGTTCTTGATTTCTTTTGAATGTTCTTCATAGAAAACACTTTTTAATTGATTTAGTTTCATAAAATCATTATATTCTTTTTTATGTTTATACCAATTGAAAAATCATTCTAAAGGAGGACATCATGAGTTACAGCTATTCTAATAATTTTTTATAGATTAATATTTTACTTGGAGTTAGGATTTGAACCCAAACCCAGTTAGAACATGTTAACTTAACCACTAGAATAAATTGTCTTGTTTTAGAATATAAGGATTTTATTTTTCTTTTATTTACTTACTGTTGGAAACTGTTTTGGCTGAAATACAAGAGGGGGGTGAATTGGATTTCAAAACTTTTTGAAACAATTTGATATTTTTCAGTAAAATGGAATTCTGTTTCACAGACTGGATCTTTATTTGAA
>Ga0123340_1000094_pt1 | contig 37190 bp, 21 predicted proteins | sample SirMexnodulemix_FD_89961 | JGI IMG/M metagenome (GOLD analysis project Ga0123340, IMG submission 89961) | Root nodule microbial communities of legume samples collected from Mexico - Siratro Mexico nodule mix | ecosystem: Host-associated > Plants > Roots > Nodule | place: Mexico: Nepantla...
GCAAAAAATTATTTAATAAAAATTTAAATTAATACTATAAGATTTTAATGTTTTTCATTTTCACAATAATATAGTTTGAAATTACTCTACTAGATTTTTTTTATAAAAAGAAAACATAGAAAAAAATCAATAACGAAAACGATAAAATGCGGGCCAGACTTTTCGTATAGATTTTCTACACGCACCTTCATCCTTCTTTTTCTACGCGCACCCCATTATCTTCGGTACCTACACTCGCAGCACAAAATCCAAAATTTAAAGAAAATTTATTATTTATTATTTTTTTTAATTTAAAGATTCTGATTTTATTTGAAGATTCTAATTTTATTTTACCATTTAAATTTTTGAATTTATTATAATTTAAGGATTCTAATTTTATTTTAGTTTCAATGTGAAAGTAGTTAAGCTACTCGCTGTTCATATTTAATTGAAGACACAGGAAAAATCACTCTCATAACTCTCATTCGTATCTACACACCCAAGACAAACTCACACATCCCTAAATTTATAGTTGAAATTGAAAAATAAAATGCAGTTGATAACTGATCGAAAACATGCATTTTTCTTTAAGTATTTATATAAATAAATGTGTATTTTTTATAATCAGATTTTATAATAATAAAATATTTTAACACATATATTATATTTTAAATTCATGATAAATGGTTTATTGATCATTTTTGTAAAAAATTTAAATTAATATTTAAATTAAAGATATTAAAAAAGATGATATTGAAGCAACTATTCTAATTATTTATAGAGAAATCCATTACAAAAAAACTATGTTTATGTTTTCTATTTATTTATTCAAACCAGTTGAGCATTATGGACATGAAAGGAAGGGTCCAAACCTTTAATAGCGTTGTTAGAAACTCTAAAAATATAAATATTATGTCTGAAACTTTGGACCCTGTTCAAACTTGAGAAAATATTTGGGGATGTGAGTGTAATCTACCACTTAACAACATTAGCAAGGAAAACATATATACCAAAAAAATTAAAATTGTTTTTTGTTTAAAATGTAGAAATTAAACGTGGTGTAAACACAAATAATAGTGATAAAATCAAACAGAAGATTAATTATTATTATTATTATTATTATTATTATTTATATATGTACATAGGAAATTGTTTTATTTTGTACTATACACAACTTATTTGAAAAGTTAAATTAAATCGCTTTTAACTTTGTTTATTTAATTTAGTGTTTTAAAGAATAGTTACTTAAAAATAATTTTGAAACAAATTTATGTTTTAGTGAATATTAACATGGTATCAGTGGTCTTGACTTTTTTTTTTCTAGATCGAAAGGATTGATAACGGAAATTAGCATCGTATTATAAATATTAAAGTATATTAAAAAATTGCTCCTACTAATGATTATAAAATATTGAACTATACTTTTCATTATTGAAGTTGATATGGTTAACTTTATGGTAAAATAAGATTGAATGAATGAGCTTGGCTGTTAATTAAATCTTAATTGATAAATACAAATCCCATTTCCAAAAACCCAGTAACAGAATGTTACTATGATTTCGTAAAAGTGTGGAAGCATAATCTATATTTTTTCCACACCTATTTTTATCTGTTTTCACTGATTAGTAATTTCTTTTTCAAAATTCATACTTATAATTGAAAAAATAAAACTAGACATACACTTGTAACAAATTACGAACGGAAACCAATTATTTATGAAAAGGCTCTTTAATTATTTTTCATGATAACTGAACAAAAGATGAATCATTTTTTAAGTATGTATATACATATACTTAAACTAAAATAAATGTGTATTTTGTATAATTAAATTCAATAACACACACACACATATATATATATATTCTAACACATATATTATATTTTAAAATCATGATAAATGATTTATATTGTGATACAATATTATTTTTACTTATTAATTATTTTTGTAAAAAAATTCAAATTAATGTTTAAATTAAAGATAATAAAAAAGGACATTGAGAGATAAGAAGCTGAGAAAATTCACTGAAACCAGTCTATTACTATTATAAGACAAAAAAGTTAAAAAATTATCCTCAAAGATTTTTAAGAAACTATTCTAATTATTTATAGAGAAATCAATTAAAAATAAAAATTATGTTTAAATGAGTACAATTTTCATAAAACAAGTAGGATTATGTCTTCGGTTTATTTATTTTTGAATAAATGTTCTGAACCAATTAATTTTCATAAAATAAAAATGAGATATTCATATCCTTAGGTTTCCAATATTTTTGGTCCAAAGAAAAATTTGGTAAATGAATGGGCCACACAATTATGGGCTTCAAAGGAAGGGTCCAACAAGAAGAAATTTTCATGGGCTCAAAACCTTTAATCGCTTTCAAACCCTAAACACACGTAGAAGTTGCTTTATACTCGTGTACGTTGTTAGCCTTCTTCAGCACCCACGCCGTTTCTGTGCCTCCATTGTACTATCTCTGTAAGATCTGATTCCTATTCTCCTGTTACGAAATTTGGTTCAAGGGTTTTCTAGATTTTCTTTATTACCCTTCTTATCTTACCTTTCATGATGAAGAAATGGATCCTGAAGCATTTTTTTTTGGTGTTTAGATTCATGTTTAGATCCTTTAAGTGTTGTATTTGTTTTTGTTGTTGCGGTAGACTGTTAGAAGATACCCTGTTGACAAAATTTTACCTTTCGCCGGAACTCCTTGCTATTTTGTTTTTTCTGTTATGACTATTAAATGCACACACAACGTTACTGCCAGTGTTATTGTTGTTTATAGTGATGTTTAGTAATATCTTTGTTCATATTGTCATCTGATGTATCTCCTAATTCAAGGGGGTTTAGATACGGTTGTATCATGGGACTGTGGGGATTTAGGATTGTGAAAACGGAAATGTGTTTATTGTTTCTTTTAGCTTAGATTGTTTGGTATAATATTGGTTATGCCGTGTGGTTAATTCTTGTGAATTTCTTGACAGTGACAATGGTGAGGGTCAGTGTCTTGAATGATGCTCTCAAGAGCATGTACAATGCTGAGAAGAGGGGGAAGCGCCAGGTCATGATTAGGCCATCCTCAAAAGTGATTATAAAATTCCTCTTGGTGATGCAAAAGCATGGTATTTGTTTTCTCTTATTTTTTGGATGATACCTCAATTTGATTACTACTTGGCTCATAATTATTCTATATATTTGATGTTGTTTTGGTTCTTTCTAGGGTACATTGGAGAGTTTGAGTACGTTGACGATCACAGAGCTGGGAAAATTGTCGTTGAATTGAATGGTAGACTGAACAAATGTGGGGTTATTAGTCCCCGTTTTGATGTGGGTGTCAAAGAGATTGAAGGTTGGAATGCTAGGTTGCTCCCCTCAAGACAGGTTAGTTCAAAAGCCTCGTTCTTTTTCGAACATCAGAAATCTGTTTTTGCAAAAAAAAAAATCTTATTCGAGTTATTTCTTGTTTACAATGTGGACATAACACCATTGTTTGGAGTTTGAGAATTTAAGTGGCATATGCTTATTTCAGCAAATTGCCTTCTGGATTATGAATCTCTCTTTAGATTATTGAGTTTAAATTTTACCAAGATTTCATATAGAAGAATGAGCACTTTGAAATCATGGCATTTCAACCTGTATTGGAGTTAGTATTAGTAATATAGATAGCAATTGGAAGTTATTTTCACTATCTCGTGTAAACTTTTGACAAATGGGGAGCAAAGTTAAGACAACCCACAAATAGATTGGTGCTATGCTGCAATTCTTTGAATATTGTTTCTTCAGTTTCATTGATATATTTGTGCTTTGATAACAATGTTGTGTCTGTATCTTAGATTGGTGCTTTCACGCAATTTAATTGTTGATCCCTAACGTTTGATTACACAAATGTTTCAGTTTGGGTATATTGTGTTGACTACCTCTGCTGGCATCATGGATCATGAAGAAGCTAGGAGGAAGAATGTTGGTGGGAAAGTGCTGGGTTTCTTTTACTAGTCAGTTTCATTTGACAGATTTTGTGCGGATTTCAGTTTTTTTCTTAAACTCACCGGTTGTAATGATCAATGTTAGACCCGTAGTTTACTGAGTATAGCATAGCAGGAGATGTTTTTCTGATGTGCTTTGTTTGTTTGCTGAACCAAATTAGTAGCTATAATTTATGGAAGTTTTAGTTAAGGCTCGAATCGGTATTACAATTATTATTATATCACACGAGTTCTCAAGTACATAATAATGCATATCTCTATAAAGGAGATTACAGTAATTATAAGAAAGGAGAGTGTTTATGTAACTAGCGAAACTTTTGGGGATTAATTAGTTTGAAATTTAAATTTTAAAATAGTGTTATAGTTTCTAACCTAATAAGTCTGTTGTTTTATCATAGATTAGTTTTGTAAATTTTATTATGCGTGAGATTTGTAGTTCTTCTGGTGGTTTGGGTTGTGCTAGATTTTTAATACTCACCATTGATATGATGAAGAGGTGTATGCAAAAGGGTGGGCGAGTAACGCTTACACTTCAGAAGTTACAGAATTACGAGCATGGATGAAATTTAATTGTTTTTGGTTTATGAAATTTTGGGTTGTTTTGGGTTTGGAATATTACAAAATGTTTGTTTAGTTACTTCAAATTAAAAGAAAAAAAATTTAGTCTATTTACGGGAGTAAAGTAAGTGTATTAAGATTAGGGTTTAAAACTAAATCTAATTCTGATTTTGGGATAATTTTAGTTTTGGTTTTAAATTAAAAGAAGTTTGTTTAGTTTCTTTAACTTATAAAAAATAATTATAGTTTCTAAATACTGAACTTAAGGGACTAAAATAAGTGTTCTAGAATTTAGGGTTTAAAATTATTTTTAATTTCTTAGTTTTAGTGCTTAGCGTTTAGGATTAAAGTTGTATTATTTTCATTGGTGGACTAAAGTAATTTAAATTTGAAAAACTAAATTTAAAAGTATTTTAGGGAACCGAAAGTCATAAGTAATCTGATATATTATTTTTCCCATAGCATAAGTAGTTTTGTTTGCCCTTGTATAATATATATTTTTTTTTCATGTATCGTTATAAGCACAAGATTGAAGTATTGAACTTTAGATATTATAATCATTAACTACTTGTCTTCTGGTGCAAGTGGATGGATTTTTTGATGTACGAATTAAAATGTTGTATATTTATTTCACGTGTAGATAGGAGCACAATACACATAAATTTTAATGCTAAATTGATAAATTCCCTTCAAGATACGGTCAGACTATATGACTTCTCAATTCCCAAAAAGATCCGAATGAAATCTAAATATAAGGATTCAAACAAAACCACAGCATACTATATTATCCTGATGTTTAGCTTCGGCCGAAAATAACAATAATAATAATAATAATAATAACAAGCATCGAGTTTTGATTTTTGATGTTTCAACGTCCAACTCAAAAACATTACCGGCAAGTTGGGAAGTAATAATAATAACAATAATAATTATAGTTTTGATTGTGCATGGGCCATGGAACTTGACTATTTGGCAGAAATAAGGACTTGGGAACACGTGAGAGTAATCATCTATAGTGAAAAATAATTGAATTAAGATACATTTTTTGCACTACAAATACATTTGTGGGGACTTCATCATCAAGTTCCAGTGTCCGCATAAATATCAACCCATTTTGGTTAATTAAAAAAAAAAATACTTGGACCAAATAAAGTAATCATTATTATTACATGAGAGAGCTAACATGTTTATCACTAAGAAATGAAAACAATATATGTCCATTGATTTTTATAATAATTATTTTAAATTTTTTACTATTGAATGTCCAGTTTTACAACGTTGATATATGAGTGATAATCCTTTTTTTAAAAGGCACATTATGCTTAATTTTTCATTGTTCTTTTTTTTTCAATTTTTACAATTAAAAAAGTTCCAGTTCTTCTTTTTTTGGTGTGGATTTCTTGTTCTTTTTCAAAAAATTAAAAGTGCGTATTTTATTTGTAAAATTTAAAGACGATAATGAAGCACCAAAAGCAAAAACAAATATCAAATCTCTAATGACTAAATACTTATATAAAGTGGTATACATCAAAGGAAAATATCATATAAAATGTGGTGTGTAGAAAGTGTAAATATAGAGTGTGTACTAGATTAGGTTTAAAAGCCTTAAAAACGTGTTTGCACATTCAAAAACAGCAAAAGATAGCATAAATATCTGTGTTGGATTGAAGATACCAACCTTTAAGTTGATTTGGAAAGTTTTTCAAAAATGTTTTCTATTGTATGACTGAGATCATATCAACGTATTATTGGTTAGAGATAAATCTTAGAATAGGTAGAATTCATTCTTTATGTTTTATTATTATTATTATTATTATTATTATTATCTTTTCTGTAACTAACTTACGTCTTTAACAAGCAACAAGTAACACTAGGAAAAATTATTAATTGTTACATTAATCATATCAAAATAATAAGAAAAGGCAAGAGAAAAAATATATGTTTTTTTTATCTTATAATAAATAATTTTGATACATGAAAACTGACAAGTACTTCCTTATCCATGTAAGATCAAAGATTGGAGTTTAACTGAAGATCGAAAACAAAATTCAGAAGTGTTAATATTGACGCATTAGACCCGTTGTGATCCCAACAAAAACAGTTTCCATGCTATGTTTGTTTTCATTATTCATTTTCAGAAAAAAAAATATTTCACACAAAAGAGATGAGATGGTGTTGAAAAAAAAAATCACAAACATTTATGGTTGCCTTACATTAATATTGAGTTTTAGTTACAGGTGAGATCTTATTTATTTCCTACATATATTAAATTGGGTCAATGTTTTGGACAAGTATCACCTTTTAATAAAATTGTTCTTATTTCTGTTGCATTAAATTGTTTACCTTGTATTTCTTCATGTAAGACTCAATGCTTGCAATTAAAAAGAATAGGATAATAATTCATTATTATGATGTATTTAATCTGAAAAACAAAAGGTGGTTACTATTATGATTGAAAGAAAAGTCTTGACCAGAAAAATAGTGGTGGTGTACCTGATTATTGTACAAATAGTGGAATCACTAATTGGTTGACCTTCCTCATAGCATATCTTGCAACCATAGTGTGTAAGAAACCAACCCATACTTTGTCCCTACCTCAATTTTTTTCTTGTCAGATTTCTTCTGTTTTCGTGACAAAATAAATTGAGATTTTTAGTGGCCTGGGAACTATTTTGGGACAAAATAAACAATGATTCAGTTTCATCTTAAAAATGAATAATATTTTGTTCATAAGCTTCTTTTTAATACTATTTTTTCAGTACAGAGAATTCAAAACTTTGTTTTACTCAGAATAACACATGTCGGTGTTTATTTGTTTTCTATTCCAAATCAGAAGCAACAAGGTGTCCTTTGCTTGAAGAAAGGTTTTTATCTTTTCTCAACTAAAGATATATCGCTCACTTTATTTATTTATTTAACGACAAAATTGATGCTGTTGTGATTAAATTGAAAAATAAATTTACAATATAACAATTGAAGGGCTTATTATTGCATTTTTCAGTAATTCATGTAAAGTTTGTAAATTAATTATTTTCAATCGTGTTATTTGATTCGTTGCATTAGGGGGATTTATTTATTATATAAACAAAAGTTACCATAATTTATGAAAATTATTGAGAACAACTTAAAAAATGTTATAGTTGAATTTAAAAGATAAAGTTTGCAGAACCGATTCTTTTTGTATTATTTTATACCTAAAAGCACCGATTCACAGTTTGAGAAGTATTCAAACCATGTGAGGCACATGCCATTTGGAATTACTAAGTCCTAACATTGATTTTTTCACATCAATATCAATACTTTGCCTTATCTTGTGCCCTTTCTTCAATATTTTTTTTTGCTACAAACCTTCATCAATGTTCTTTTCCCAATTGTTTTTTAAATGAGGCATTGAATGGAATGATATCTGTATTAAATTACTCCATGATGTTCTTGTTGTTGTTAATATAACAAGAAATATATCAGTGACCACACTAATTTCATATTCTATATATGTACTTGTATGTTTTCAAAACAAGTAGAAATTTTTTAAGAGTAAAATAACATAGGCTAAGAGAAAACACCACTTTAAACATACAAAAAAATGCACTAATAGAATTAGTCACTCCTAATATTCCTTTTGAAACATTCAATGTAATATTGATAAATTATTTGTTATATCTTTCTATGAAAGGAAGAGCAGGTTTAGCCCTTTTCTATAGAAGAGAGCAAAACTGTACATGAGAAATAAAATGAAATAAAAAGTATTTATTTTAAAAAAGATGGTGAATAAATGTTTGCCTTATATTATGAAAAATGAAAAATGTCATACCCACAAGATTATGGAATTTTTTTACACGGTAAATATTGAACTACTTATTCATAAATAATTATGTTTCCAATTTTTTCTTATTTTTGTGTGAAAAGAGAAATAATCACTTATTATCTTGATATTTCTTCTTTCTCTCTTAACAAATATATCTCATTTTTATGACAGTCATCTGACTTGTCACTGTTTGTTTAGAACATAATGTGAAAAAAATGGAAAATGACTTTGATGAGACAACAAAAACCAATTCCAAGAAGTTGGCTGTTGCTGCCAATGAAAAAAAATCAAAATGGCCCACATATTTGACAATATAAAATCAATTAAATATTTAAATCAAGATAATAAATTGAAAATCTTACAATTGATATTTTCTTGCATTTAATTTTTATTACACATTATATCAAGCATATTATTACTCTTAATTTGTTTGGATTACCTTCTCCCTTTACTTTTCACTATACATGTAAATATTTAATCTGTTGGAATCAATCAGAAGTCAGTTAAGCAACAATTATTGACCATGGACAAGGAATGCCACAAGATTCAAACAGTCCCTTCCACAAAATCTCTTATCCAATATCTTAGAAAAAAAGATGAAATTAAAACCGAGTAAATAAATTAGAAAAAAGAGATAAATTGAGTGGCAAAGACACCATCATACTTTTCTGCAATAATACTCTTCCTTTACAATCACACTCATTTTCAAAATTATTATTGTATATTATTAAATTAAAATTGTTAGTATTTTTTTTCCTCTGTCCTCTTTCTCTCTTGCACTTTCCAAAGCTCTGCACCACAATCTTCTTCAACTTGAACTTGTACGCTGCTTGGGTGAGATCCAAAAGTTTATGTACCTTTATTCACTCTCAATTTTCCATCATAATCTTCTTCTTCAATACCCCAATATTAAGATTCTTATTCTTCTAAGTTCCACCTCTTGTTCTACGCATCTATTTATTCATTTCCTTGCTTTAGCAGCGTTAGTGGTTATCGCCTTAACAGATCCTCCAAGATTAGTTTTTTCCGCTGATTCTTAGCTTAGGGCTTTCACACTCCAGCTTGATCTGCGTCCTTGGCCTTTTCAGCTACATTTCGACTCTTTCTCCATTTGTTTTTAGCTTGGGGGGTTTCTTGTTCCTAAATTTTTTATTCTAACAGAGTTGTGTTCCAGTACGTGTTCCTGTTTTTTTAATTGCAGTTGCTGTATTCGCCGCTAAACTTTTCTGGGTTGGTTCTCCTGTTGAGCACTGTTCAAGTTAGAACTGAAAGATTTTACCTTTACTTATTTCTTTTGATTTGCTTTTTCTTGGTTTGCATTTTGAACACCCTCTTTTGATCTGGGGCGTTCTGGTACCGCTGGGGTTGTCTCTTTTATTTTTCTAGGATTCTGAAGTGGAAGTGGAAGTTTGCGTGATCTGAATTAGAGTTGAGGTGAGGGGTTTGTTGGATGCACCTACTGGCTTAAATCATTTGTAGGGTTTTTATGCGTAGTTGCAAAGATGCATCCTGATCAGAGAAAAAAGGTAAAGTTGCTTAACTGATATATATGTGGTTTAATTTGTGTTGTGCTGTTGATTTGTATTGTTAGGAGAGAAATTGGGTAGGTGTTGAGGGGAGTGGATGCTCTTTATGTTGAGTTTTGCATCTGTAGGACATGGGTGGAATTTGTATCTTTATGATTTAGAAAACATGTTTTTTTTGGTATATCATCTAGCGTGGAGCTCTAACTCTTCCCTCAAACAACTTTTTTCTCTCTTCTCTTTTATGTTTGTGGACATGAGAACGGTTTTTAGTTAAGAAGAAACAACGTGAATGGCAAATGTCTATATTTCTGTGACATATGCCCAAGTCTGCAGTGTTGGTTTGTGAGAGGTCCTGCAGAAAGATTTCCATTATTTAAGATTTGGTTGTCTACTTTTCTATGGTATCGGCAAACTATTGCAGTGGAATATTTTAGCCCCCATTAATCCTCCTTTATGTTTCATTTCATTTTAATATTACAAAATCTAACAAGTAATAACCGTTTTTGTTTTATCTGCATAATTCATCTTTTATCCCTCTGAAATTTAATTATACGCAGCAAATTCCACATCTGGGATTTAAAACCTCCAGAAAATATGTTTCTTTTTTTTGCTATCAAGTCTAATGTAGACTCCGTGGCTTTTGTGCCACTTTAAATTAACTGTCTTGATATCCATCTTTAAAAACTTTGGAGCCACTTTTATCCTCTGTTGTCCATGGTTGCGTGCAAATTTAAGACACTAATCTAGCAACTCCTGGGGTCTAAAAATGTGGAACACCGTTTTGTCTCCCTTCATTAAAATATTGTTGTTTTGTATCATTTACACCACATGTTGACTTGGAGTTTGCTTGATATAATAGCTTGGTTTGTTGTGTTTATGCAGTCATCCGTGGATGTGGACTTCTTTACAGAATATGGTGAGGGGAGCAGATACAGAATAGAGGAAGTAATTGGTAAAGGAAGCTATGGTGTGGTCTGCTCTGCATATGATACACACACTGGAGAAAAGGTTGCAATAAAAAAAATCAATGACATATTTGAGCATGTTTCTGATGCTACTCGCATTCTTCGTGAGATTAAGCTTCTTAGACTTTTACGCCATCCAGATATTGTGGAGATCAAGCATATTCTTTTACCTCCTTCTAGAAGGGAATTCAAAGATATATATGTTGTCTTTGAACTCATGGAATCTGATCTGCATCAGGTCATCAAAGCTAATGATGATCTGACGCCAGAGCATTACCAGTTTTTCCTGTATCAGCTTCTTCGAGGCTTGAAGTATATACACACTGGTCAGTTAGGGGCTCTTTAATAGATTGTTTGCTATAGCATACATATTTCTGATTGTATGAGCCTAGTTGCTATGATCATTTCGGTAATTTTAGACTTTTTTATGAACTTGTAGCAAATGTATTTCACCGTGATCTAAAGCCAAAGAACATTTTAGCAAATGCTGACTGCAAGCTGAAGATTTGTGACTTTGGACTTGCCAGAGTGGCTTTCAATGATACCCCGACTGCTATTTTCTGGACAGTATGGTTCTTTTTCCCTGCGACTAATAAACTGATACCTTCAATTCAACATAGCTCTCCTCCTCGGTTCATTGCTTCTCAATTCTGTTTGTTTGCTTGCAGGATTATGTTGCAACAAGGTGGTATAGGGCTCCTGAGTTGTGTGGATCCTTCTTTTCCAAGGTGCAGTAAATGTTACAACTATTAATTAATATCGCTAGTCAATTTTATCAAATATTTAACTTTTTAATGTAGTGGTTGTTGAGTTACTTTGTCAAAAAGTTTTATTTTTCGTGATGAATGTGTGAAATAGCAATTTGAAATTTTAACTGCACTAAATAATGTATGCGCAACAACGTTTCTCTGAGTGGTCAGCTAATAGTGTCATAATCTTCTATTACGGTCGTATCTATATAGACATCTTTATGTCCTTCTTGGTTCTTAATGATTTCTACTACGGGTACCTTACATCTGCCTTAGAGGAGATTTTACCATCTTTCCTCCGTGCTTCCTGAACATTCTCTCTATTGCTCTCATTCCTATTCCTCTTATATCTACGATGTCCTCAATGTTCTTATCTCTACAACATATAATTGCTTTCTTGTTCGCCTTTTATTGCAACATTCAGTTCCATACAATATTGTAGGTATTATAGCTGTGTAATAGAGTTTTCCTCTTTGTTTGAGTTGTACCCTTTTGTCCCATATAAAACTTGAGGTACGCTTCCATTTTATCCGCCCTTTATGGTTTACATTCACGTGGTGTAGTAAGGAATGTGTGTTGCTCCAAAATTCCAATTCATGTGGAGTATGTTAATTTGAAAATAACTAGGAAGGTAGAAAATAATAAAAAATTCCATACCATTCCCCCATATCAGAGTTGCCATTAGCATAGGTTTAGTGAAAGTACCCATTTTGTCTTCTGGATATTGGGCTGTTTTCATCAAATATGGTTTAGCAAGGTCTTTTGATGTCTCATGGTTAACTCTCTACTGGTGTTCTTCTTTACTCTCATTCTATTGTTTTCACAGGGGTACTTGTGTTGAAGAACAATATTCTCATCACATTTGAGTAGGTCCTTATCTTGGACAGGACATTTTAAACCTCAACAACCTGGTTTAGGGTCACTTTTTACTTTAATTACATTATAAAGTCTATTCTAGATAGCTCTATGATTTAAATAGGAATCAGCATCATTGTTTGTTTCATATTCCAAAGCGTTAAGTTGATGATGTTTGTGAAATGAAAATGGATAATGTTTCCATGTTTCTTGATGTTTTATTGTCTTGTATTGGAGTTAGTAAATAGATTTTATCATGAGCTTTTGTTTTTCAGTATACACCGGCTATAGACATTTGGAGCATTGGCTGCATATTTTCAGAACTTTTGACCGGAAAACCTCTTTTCCCTGGGAAGAATGTTGTTCATCAACTAGACCTTATGACTGATCTTCTTGGAACTCCTTCTCCTGAAGCTATTGCTAGGGTCTGTTGTTCAGTTTCCCTTTTATCACTTTTGTTATTTGTTTATTCTATTTAGTCCCTTAATGCAACCTTGGTTTCATATTAATAGGTACGAAATGAGAAAGCTCGTAGATATTTGAGCAGCATGCGTAAGAAGAAGCCAGTTCCTTTCTCACAGAAGTTTCCAAATGCAGACCCCCTAGCTCTTCGTTTGTTAGAAAGAATGTTGGCATTTGAGCCCAAGGATCGGCCTACTGCTGAAGAGGTTAGATTTTGATGTCCATCTATCTTTGGTTCACTTGCTCTGTTATATCTGGTTAATAGGTTCTTATGAGGTTATTATGTGTATAATGTTAGGCTCTAGCGGATCCATATTTTAAAGGCTTGGCCAAGGTTGAGAGAGAACCATCTGCTCAGCCAGTTACCAAGATGGAATTTGAGTTTGAGAGACGCCGGATAACAAAGGAAGATGTACGTGAGCTTATATACCGAGAGATTCTGGAGTACCATCCAAAGATGTTGAAGGAATTTCTAGAGGGAGCAGAACCAACAGGTTTCATGTATCCGAGGTATTGTCTAAACATTCTAACCAAATTTTTGTTTTACACCTCATTAGCACTTCATGAACAACATAACACTTTTGGATGTTGCTTTCACCTGATATTGTTGCTTTAACAGTTCGTAAATTCTTGGCACTTGCGGGTTTTACAATTACAGTATCTTGTATAGTTAAATGTGACTTCTATAGTGTTTAGAGTTGAGTTATAGCTAAAACAATCAAATTTATTGAAGAAAGTACAAAAGAAAATGCTATGGCAACCGATATATTAAGAAAACAATCTCCAGTTAATCTCATAGATATGAAAGTAACTATGATATATGGATACTTGCTGTTAAATATCTGCTAATTTTCTTTTTTGAAATAAATTACCTCGAATGTTTTGATAAGATGCAATTTTGACTACGAATTGATTCTTTATGGTATTGTAAATTTGTGATTTTCTAGCATATTTTATGTAGGCTGGTGTATTTTAGAATTGGTTGGTTTTATTACTGTTATTTCTCTAAGGTTAGCTCTTGGTTTCTCCCCCTGATTTCTTTTCCTGAATTCTATTTTGAGTAGTGCTGTGGACCACTTCAAGAAGCAATTTGCATATCTTGAGGAGCATTACGGCAAAGGAGGAACTGTTGCTCCACCTGAGAGGCAACATGCATCTTTGCCCAGGTATTCTAATTTTCTGTAACTGTTTTGGAAATTGTTGCTTTCTTCTTTGGCCATTATTCTTTTTATATTGTCAAACACCAAATAGAATACACCCCCTGTATCTGGTTTGGAATTGCCAACTCAACTGATATGTTGCTGCACATGTAGACCTTGTGTGTTGTATTCAGACAACAAAATACATAATACGTCGGAGGTTGCGGATGATCTGTCCAAATGTTGCATCAAAGAAGTTGAGAAACAACCGGTAGATAGGAGTAATGTTATCCCTATGTCCCGGCTTCCTTTACAAGCACCTCAAAATATTCAAGGTGTGATGATTGACTTCTACATGCATTTTTTTACCCCTTCTCTGTTTCCCTTACTTTCTTTGTATTTATGGACACACACGTGACTGGCATTATCTGAGAAGAGTGTTGTTCCTTCATGAAGCTTGTTTCATTTTAACTCATCTTTCTTTTAACCAATAAGAGATTATTTCTGCATCTTTGCACACATGTACTTCTTTCTTCTGCCACATGGTGGGAATTGTGTGAGCTGAAAGCTGCGGAATTCTTTAAATTTTTTTGATGAATTTTTTTGTATATAGTTTTAAGGTATTGTAATGTAATTCTCATCCAATGTACCCATTTGTGGCTCACTGTCTGTAGGTGTGGCAGCAAGGCCCGGAAAGGTTGTTGGTTCAGTGATGCGATACAATAACTGTGGGGTAGCAGTGACGGCAGAAACTGAGCAGAGGAGGATGGTCAGGAATCCAGCTGTTTCAGCTCAGTTTGCAGCGTCGAGCTGTTCATATCCTAGGAGAAACCCAGGCTATAAAAGTGAGAGAGGGGCAGAGGATGATGGGATTGAAGGTTCAAACGGACTGCAGCCAAAGCCTCAATACATGGCAAGAAAAGTGGCTGCTGCTCCAGCTGGACCTGGTAGTCAGTGGTATTGATATTGAATTATATTGAATGTGTGGCCAACTAGTGCCTTGTATTGTGCCATGAGGCTCTCTGATAGATACCTGAGGTTCTTGTGCTACACCCAATCTTGATCACCAGAACTGAAATTTCACATATGAAGCATCAAACAAAGGGAGAGCTAAAGGGGCTCAATTCCCAAATCTAGAAGCTGATTTCTAATTCACTCAATTGCATCGTCAATTTAAAGGGTTCGGCATGGTCCAATTGATGATTTTATTGCACTCTAATGTATTAATAACAGAGTACATGAAAGATCTGAAAAGCCACGAACTTGAAGACAGACCGGTTGCTTCATGCAGAACTGTAGTTGTTATTATACCCCAGTTTTACTTGGGTACCATTACCAAGATAATGTATTTTATTTATAAAAAAGACATATAACCATAGTCACACTCATTTGTCTCTTTCTCCGTGGCACATCTTTGCTGTTAGTTACTTGATTTGATGTTTAACTAAAGAAACTATTGTTGGCCCCCAATGAAATGGTAACTCCTTATTTTACACCCATGCTTACTAAATTCCACGTGTTCACTATGATATTTCTCTGCAAGTCTTTTCCTTGGCCAATGGAATCATATCTAATATGGACAGACAGGACCTTAAACCCTAAAACAACTAATTTATCTAAGAGATAAGGAAACGGTTTTTTTGCAGGCCAGGCCCTTTTTGGGGATGGAGGGTTTCCTCTGTCATTCAGATTTAACAAGTCACATACACTTGTTACTCACTCACTCATCAGTCCCATTCATTACATCTTTTTCTCAACCAAGACCAAGAGAAATAATAAAACAAGTTTTCATTTGACTCGGTTCCGAGGAGCAAGCAAAGATATTTTTGACTAGTGAGTATAAAGCGAAGTTGTAGAAAGAAAGTTGTGAGTAATTTTAAGAAGCTCATCATTCTGTGATATGTGATGTGGATGAGCAGTGGTATTTACAGCAAGTGCTCGATGCTCCGAAGGCTCGTGTGCACAACTGTTCCTCGTCTTCCAATAATCTCATCAAAACCAAAACCAAAACCTCACATTCTCAACTCCCTCACCCAAAAGCCCCCTTCCAACGCCATCAAATCATTCTCTTCTTCCAAAATGGGGGACGCTCGCAGACCCTTATCCGTTCCCATCCCCACCTTGGAAAAGTCCGAACGCGCCGACCTCCTCCGCGCCCTCGAAGCTTCCCTAGGCTCCCCCTTCAGCTCCGACCCTCTCTCTCCCAACCCCAACCCTCTCATCATCGTCATCAGCGGCCCCAGTGGAGTCGGCAAAGACACCCTTATCGCGCGCCTCCGCGAGGCACGCCAAGGTCTCCACTTCGTCGTCACCGCCACCACGCGCCCGCGCCGCCCCGCCGAGGTCGACGGCAAGGACTACCTTTTCGTCTCGAAGGAGGAGTTTCTGGGGATGGTGGAGCGGGAGGAGCTGCTCGAGTACGCCCTCGTCTACGGGGACTACAAGGGCGTCCCCAAGCAGCAGATTCGCGACTGCCTCGCCAAGGGCTGCGACGTCGTTCTTAGGGTCGACATTCAGGGCGCCGCCACGCTGAGGAAGGTGCTCGGGAAGTCGGCGGTGTTTGTGTTTGTGGCGGCGGAGAGCGAGATGGCTCTGGTGGAGAGGCTGGTGGACCGGAAGACGGAGACGGCGGAGTCGCTGCTGGTGAGAATCGGCACTGCGAGAGAGGAGATGAAGCACGTGAAGAATTTTGATTATGTTGTGGTGAATGCGAAGGGGAAGCTGGATAATGCGGTGAAGTTGATGGAGTCTATTATTGATGCCGAGAAAGCTAGGGTTTCGCAACGAACTCCTCTCATATAACGGACACTCACATGGTACACAATTGAAGAACTTGTTTTTTTGCTTAGTGGTGCATCGTGGGATTTTATTTGTTAGCACTTAGATACAGGCCTGAGATTAGAAAGAATCTTTCTGAGACGTTTTCTTTTTTATTTAATACATTGGTGATTGGTGTTTCATTGTGGAAGGGATTGGATTGGTCATTGGTGTTTCTGAGGGAATGACTGTTCCTGGAATGTTTGTTCTTTCAGAAACTAGTTTGGACTTAAACTAAAGATGCATTAACGTGTCAATATTGATTCCACTATGCAATTTGTGATTAGAACTGAATGATAATAGGGTATACCAGTGCAGGTATGAGAATTTTTAAGCTACGGCTAATGAAGGAAGGATATGTTATGTATATGAAAAACGTAAACAATAAACTAAAAAGTCATAGGATGTATCATATATTCAATATTTATTATGTTGTAAGTTCTCAACAGAACTCCATGAAATATCTCAAGTAAGCCAAACATCTTAAGAGGGAACATGATTTGAAGATATGAAGTAGCTGGTTGTTCATTTAGTAGCAATACAAACAATTAGTATAGAAATTCAGTGTTTTGCATGGACTGATAAGAACTTGAGTGATTTACAAGTTCATTGCAATGCTTCATCGGGATGGGCCAAAAGGTATTTTGAAATTTGGAAAAGCAAAGGGTGTTTGAGTGATATCAGTTTGTTGTAAATATACTTGCTTATGCCTCTAGGAACAAGTGTAAAGTTTAGATAGTTGGCACTTGCTACATTCACTAAAATTGTTGCACACAAGTTTGTGATGGGAGGCCACTTCATTAAATATCAGAAACACGCTTTGCACAGTGAAATTTTGGAATTATGAATGCAAAATTGAGATTGTCTCGGTTCGAGTTTGAGATTCTTTTTATTATGAAGATGCATTCTATACATGGGTGAGTGTATTTTTGTTGATATGCTCTATCTTGATTACAAGTAACAGTCAGAAGTTTATGTATTTATTTTATTTAAAAAGTCAGAAGTTTTTCTTTACATTTTTATTATATGTATGGATTGATATCAGCTGTGTTACATTTCATATGCCGTGAGCTCCTTGTAAAGAACTTGAGTTCTTAATCATCAATATTTCATCAATATTTCATGTTTTTGGTACTTGTAACCAAAGGAAAGCACCAATACTTTAAAATAGTTGCAAAATCTGGACCATTATTCCTGTTGGACACTTGACAGATGTTCGAAACTCTATATTTTGGTGTCAGTTTTTGCTGTTCAGTTCTATATTTTGAACTTCAATATAAATATAGGCGGGATTACAACAATAATTAGACAAATGACAATATTTTATAATGTTTATGAATTGCCATTATGTTGTATCCGTGCTTTCTAACTTGCAAGCTCCAAGGCATAATTGACTGTATTGTTATTGTTGCCTTTACCCTGTAGATTTTATGACGGATGATAAACTGTGGATGGTAGTAAAATTTTAATTTGTGAGCTGTTTTTATTTGCAGTGACGAGCTTGATGTTCCTTTCCCACAACTGATTTCATCAAGAGAAGACACATGGGGTATAATGCTTGTGGTGATTCTTCAAATGGTGCCATAGATGAAGTACAAATGTTTGTTCTTGGTTATAGAACTTTTAATTACAATGCCTAATATCATTTGTTTAATTTATTCACTGATCTGGTTGGACATAGTTAGGTAGGAAGCAAATTGAATTTTGTGGATGAATCAGTGATTTGCACTGACACTATACCCTTCATACAAAATGTAATCCTTCTTATGAAGAAGTTAAAAGCCCGTTGCTCTCATCAAGCATATTCTTGTTCTATCAGATTCCATTTTAAGTTTTTATAATCCATTGCCCGAGTCATATAAGATCTGTATTAAAGTTTATAGGCCTAGAATCTCTTATCATTATTGTACTAAAAAATTGTTGCCATTTTTTTTTTCACAGTTTTCACGTTATGTTGAGAAGTTTTTGGCGTGGAAGTGATGTCTTCATATTATATTAGGAGTGATAGAAGATGAATTTTGTTAAAATTCAAATTTCAAAGTTCAGAGTGGAATAGGTCGGATCGGATGGAAAAGTTTGATCAAGTATTGGAGACTTATTTGATAATCAGCTATTGGAGTTTTGGAGTTTTATCAAATGACGTGCAAATTTTTAGTCTGAAAACTCTTGCATTCAAAATGTTCAATTCCACTTGAGAAAGTATATTGAAAAAAAAAATCAGACGACATTGTAAAAATAAGCAGTGACTGTTATTTCAGAACAAAAATTTGCAGAATTAAATTAGATGCAAATTAAAATTCTAAGGAATGATTTAGGATGATTGAAAATGATCATTTTAAATTCGTTAATAAAAAATTAAATTCTAAACTAAAATTAAAATATTTAAAAGAAATAATAAAATAAGATTGAGATTTTTATTAAAAGTGAGAAAAACACTTCAAAAGGCCCATTTCAATTACATCTCCTAAAGAATTCTCATTTAGTTTAAAATATAAGTGTAAATTAAAACTAACTTTTGAAATTTTTAGTTCTGTAAACACATCTATCGATAATTTAAAATTTTGATGCGTGTAAAAGTTAATAAATTACCATGCATAATAAATTTTGATTAGGAAAAGCTAAAATATCTTTTTACAACCCTTTTTGGTGTAGAGTTCATTCAGGTATTTTAACAAAATTTCGTCAAACTTGTTGGCAAGATAAATTAGAATCATGCAAAACTCTAATACCTCCTTTGAAGGGAACCTAAGCACAATGATTAAAATTAACACACATAACATGACTAAAACTAAAGAAAAAATAAAAGTACTGGTACTTTTATATAATGATTTCAATCATAAGGAACAGCACATAACAGAACAGAAAAAAAATCTGAATTGGCTTAAGCTTTTAGTTGTAGCATAACATAACGCCGGTGTGTTTTACGTGTACGCGTAAAATAAAGCCAATATATTTCACAAGCAAAAATGGGTGGCCAGGGTTACTCTAAGAAACCATGTAATCTAGATTTCATTGTTGTAAATTTCTAAGGTTCTTATTTCTTTGCCCTTCCATTTTTTTTTTAACTTCCTTCCTTTTGCCTACGCTTTCTGCTGCCAAGGAACCAAAATGAAACACCACTTCACCAACACCTTAATTTCGTTACTAGTTTATTGGATGAAAATTGTCCAACAATTTCAACATGGTTTTAGGTTAGGTCTAATTTAATTTTAAAAGATATCTTTATTTAAAAAGATAAAATCAATTTATGTATAAAAAGCTGAAGAATAGCTTAACAAATATTTTGCAGTTACTTTATTGTAGAAGATGTGCAGCACGCATGAGCAACGTAATTAGCCATAAGCTACGGCTTTATGAAGTAAGTGGTTTTGAATGAAAAATTGTGTGATAATGATTTATCCGTGCACTCCAACTACAAACAGTCTTCCCATGTTGTATAGCTTTTATTTAGAGAAACTAATGATTAAAAACTCATTTTTGTGTCTATTCTTCTGTTCCTTTACATTCACATGCTTTAATGTTTTCTCATTCTCTATCGTTTACATGGATTCTGCACCACAATCACTTCATGTATTTTTTTTTAAGGTAAAGTATAGCAAAAATATTAAGAAAAATATATATTTATCATTAATATGCAAATCAGGATGATATATATAAATGAAAATCAGATCCCATAACATATGGATCACTAGTTTAGTGGCTTGAATTATGGAGATATTCTCTCCCTCTTCAGTGTATAGATATATTCATGTATATGTCAAGAATAAAACAAAACAGTGGCTTATTTATCACCAACTTTTACTCTTTTATTATTTTATAAAAAATACATTTTCTATTTGCTGTATATTAATCAAAATCTCAATTTCACTTTTATATTTTTCTTGAGTAAAGAAAGACGGGAAATGTATTATATTCTTTATGTTGTTGTTTTTTAGAAGAATAATATAAAGTTATATAATCAGTGATTCAAAATTAGACTATGCGTTTTCTGTGCGAAGGAAAAATGGCTTAAGTAGATTGAAATTAATAATTGTTATTATTTATAGATCTTAATCATAAGTTGAACATAAACTAATGATAAATTAAAATAACAATGACATCTCACTTGTGTTCAACAAAACATTTTGAGATAAAATTATGAGCTGGACAACCACAACTCGTATTTTTTTTTTTTTTTTTGGTTTTACCAAGTCAACCAATACTTTTCAACTCATAATTCATGAACGGATGGATTTTAATTAAGTTTTCAATTGTAGAAACACACATGGTTCGCTGATTCTTAATATATTTTGACTAATGGAAAAGATTTATGAAAAATAGATTATTATCATTTTAAAATAAATTAATCTATTTACTTTATTTTTTTATCAAATCAAATATGCGCTAAAGTATACAAATAGGGATCTATTTAAATAAATAAAAAACTACCCACCAATATGAACCTGTTTAGTTGTGCCTGATGGACTACCAGAAGAAAAATATTTTTTTAATGCTTTTAAATATATCGTTGCAGAGTAATGTTATATTTTCGTGAAAATCTTTGATGAATAACTCCTATGATTTAATATCTTCAAAATAATATTTGTAGTACGTGTTACCTCTTTTTGACTCACATTTGCCCGTGAATAGTCCAAAGTCCATGGAATCAGGAATATACTAATTTAGAATATAATATAAGTGGTTAAAATCTTACTAATATTTAATATCAATTATCTTAATTTAATTATTTATTAAATTTAATTATTATTTTTATTTTGTAATTATAGTTTTTTTCTTGAAGTAATTAAATTTATTCGGAGAGAATTTACGACTGTTAATGATTCTTTTGTCGGTGCAACTGTTACTTTATCTTAGTATTTTATCATGATGTCTAATTACTGTAAAACTTTATACTGAAATTACATAAGACAAATCATAGTATTCCTTCTTCAAAACAGACACAATAAATCACCTTTTCACTTAATTTTTTGCTGTGTCAGCAGTGGCAGAACCTGTGTTTCTGTAGCTGTCAAAGTAAAAGAGTGAGAGAAAGACGAAGGCAGTTACAGCAAAGAACAAAACAAAATGGTTGACTTGGTAGTCAGAAGAGGGTGCAGCAATTAAAAGGTTATGAATGTTTGAAGCTTCTACGTAGTCCCTTCAGATTGTCACTTACAAGAAACTCTCTAGCAAGAGAAAACAATGCAAGCTTTACAAGAGATAGCAAACAAGTTAACCCTTCTTCACGTTACCAAGATTGCTACCAAAGCATAACCAACAGCGTCTTCAATATACACAGAAAAAAGAGAGAGTTTGACGTCACTCTTTCCCCAACACGCCTCATTGTAAACGTGCCCTCTAAGCTCTTCATTCTCCTTCATTCCATTCTTATATAAAACCCTCTCACAACCCTTCACAGACACAAGAAAGTTAGAAACATTCACTTCAAAAAGTTGCAACATTCCATATACTTTCATGGATCATAGGCTTTCTGTGAAGACAGAGGGAGAGGCAAGTGTTCGTGTGAAAGTTGCCGAACTCCAAAGGCTAAGCGAGGCAAGCAAAACCAGCACAATGTTTGAGCTTCGTGGACTTGGCAGCATTGAGAAGAGAGACAGCGATGCAGATAACTCTTTTTCTCCCACCACGGTTCGAGCCCCAGAAAAGAAGCTGACCCTCTTTGCACTTCGTCTTGCAGTGCTTGAAAAGGCAGCCACTAGCCTTGGAACTCTTGGTTTCATTTGGGCAACCGTTGTTCTTCTTGGCGGTTTTGCCATCACCTTGGACAAAACCGATTTCTGGTTCATCACCATCATACTGTTGATTGAAGGGACTAGGATCTTCAGCAGGAGCCACGAGCTTGAGTGGCAGCACCAAGCCACGTGGTCTATAACTGATGCTGGGATCAATAGTTTCAGAACGCTCAAGTCCAGTTCAAACTTGGTTCTTCAAAGTGTGAAAAGCCTTTTCAGGCCAATTGTAATGAAGAAAAGGAGAGACACGGTGGAGGCTAATGTGACCCCCAGGCATAGGGATGGTACCTTCAGCATAAGGACACCAACTCGCACGTGGATTAGTTCAGATGTTCCTCTTCTACCATGTGCTAGATGGTTTTTCCTTTCAAGGCATATAAGCAAGCTTTTATATTGGCTTCAGCTCATCTCTGCCACGGCTTGTGTCGTTCTTTCGTCGATGAAGCTCATCAAGCATAATTATGGGGAGGTTGCCAAGGGAGACACTGACAGGAGGAACCGGGAATCTGCTTTGAATATATTTTATGCCTTGGCTTTGGCTGAGGCTTTGTTGTTCTTGATGGAAAAGACTTATTGGGAATGGAAGATCAGCTACTGCAAACTGTTGGATGAGGTTAACAGGGAGTGTGAATTGGGGCCATCAGGGATGGTGTCAATTCGAAGGTTCTTTTATGATGCTTATTCTAGGTGTGTCAATGGGAGCATATTTGATGGGTTGAAAATGGACATTGTTTGCTTCGCCATGGATCTCTTGGCCTCAAACTCGCCTGATGAACAGCTTATTGGAGCAAGGATTCTTCGCCAATTCGCGGTCAGCGAACGGTTTTCAGATGATACCCTTCAGAAGCTTGGAATTTCCATATCTGTGGTGGAGAGGCTGGTGGAGATGCTGAATTGGACAGACCACAAGGAGGAAGAAATTAGGCTCTCAGCTGCAGAGATTTTATCAGCACTAGCTGGGAAGAAGCAGAACTCTCTGCGCATAGCTGGGATACCTGGCGCTATGGAATCAATATCATCTCTTCTCCAAACTAACAGGAATTGCATACCTGCAGCTGATGAAATTGGAGAAAAGAAACTCGTTTTTGATCATCCAAATTATGGCTACTGGACATTTAACCATTTGGGACTCCTCATTCTGAAGAAACTTGCCCGTGATCATGACAACTGTGGAAAGATTGGAAACACTAGGGGCCTGCTCCCGAAGATCATAGACCTCACACATGCTGGAGAAAGGTTGCTGAAGAATGAGAATGTTACGCCATCTCAAATTCTGACAGTGAAGAGATCACTGCAGCTGGTGAAGATGCTGGCTAGCACAACAGGCACCAACGGGAAACATCTTCGAAGGGAGATTTCGGAGATAGTTTTCACAATCAGCAACATCAGAGATATTTTAATGCATGGAGAGAAACACCCCTTGCTACAGAAACTGAGCATTGAAATTTTAACCAGTCTGGCATTGGAAGAGGAGGCAACAGAAAGGATTGGAGGCACAGGTGGAGTACTTAAAGAATTGTTCAACATATTTTTCAAAGATTGCATTGCTGAAAATCAGAAAGATGTAACCACTGTTGCTGGCGAGGCCCTGGCAATGCTGGCATTGGAAAGCAAGAGCAACTGTCATAGGATTTCGAAGTTGAAAGTATTGGAAAGGCTGATAGAAGCATTGAATGTTCCAATGCTTCGTGTCAATGCTTCTAGGATTCTAAGAAATTTATGCACCTACAGTGGATCAGAATGCTTCAAACAGTTGAGGGGGGTTACAGCTGCCGCACCCACAGTAAGTATTCCTCCACCATCATAATTTTGGGCTAGCAACATGTATAATATCTTTTTATGTATGCTTTAGACTTAATTTTTAACCATTGCACAACCTTACAGATACTTCAGGCAATCATGTCACAAGAAAACAAGCCGCAAGAAGTGATGATTGGACTAGCAGCAAGTGTTTTCAGATTCATGGATTCCTCTGAATCAAGCGCTGTATTTGAAGAATCTCAAATCACTGAGGCTGAACTAGCAAATAAACTAATGCAGATTCTCAAGAAACACCGATATCCTCCAACTAAGGTTCCGAGGATAAGGAGGTTTGTGATAGAGCTGGCAATTTGGATGATGAAAGAAAGGGAAGAAAATATTCACACTTTCAAGGGTTTGGGAATGGAGGAGGTGCTGGAGGGTGTCTTGGAGACCACTTCTGAGCTTGAAAGCTTTAATGTTTTCTCTGGTACTGTTGGCCTTAACAGGCACAATCTAACAATTCACTCACTGGTTGAGACAGCATTGAAGTTGCTGGAAGATAGATGAAACAATCAGTAAACCATGTCGATCAAGAGCAATCACTGCTATAATAGTATAGTATACCTGTACATATGTGTTCAATGATTTATTCATTATTTTGTTTTCAGATTCAATGTTATTATTTGAATTAAATAATCCATATTTTCATTCATGATTAAAATCCTTCCTTCCTGCATGGAAATCGAACAAAATTCCATATAATCTTGGGTTTTTCTTCATTAGGCTAGTCTGATGTCTAACAATTAGGAGCCTGATGTTTTTGGGCTTTAGTAGTGGTTGCCAACGGAGTTACTCATGTCCAAAATGATGCAAAAAGGTTCCAAACTGATTAATGTTAATACATTTCAATGAAGTATTTTTTTCCTGATACATTCTCAAATTAATTACTTTCTCCTATTCAAAATAATGCATGCATTGATGGAAACAGTGAGACTATTTCAGTAAAATTGTTGTTCTTAATACTTTTGCAAAACCTTAAACATTGTGGAACGGAGAAAGTATTCTAATAATACACCAAACAAGAAATAAGCGAAATGTATCAGGAAGTAATTGACATTATTAACCTAACGAGAAAAAATTTGAAGTACTTTCTCTCTGGTCCATGAAGAACGTCTAAATGAACTAGTATAATTCTCTGAACAACTAAACAAAACCAAACACATTGATACGGAATCACCGCATCAAGTTTGAAAAATAGTCACATCATAAAATCCTCCTAGAACGCTTTTCCTTAGTTCCTATTCATGACTTATTTACAAATTACTGGTAAAAAAATGTTGCAGAATTTAGACCAACATCCTAGGAAATCACTTTGGAGACAACTCCTGCACCAACTGTTCTGCCTCCCTCTCTCAAAGCAAATCTTTGTCCTGTTTATAAATAAAGTGACCACTGTCAGAACACCATAATGCTGAATGTAATCACAAAGAAAAGTGGCAAGTATGAAACAAAGAAAATGCAGAGACAGTTACAATTAAATTCTAGAGCTCCCAAATTAATCAAAAAGCAGAACTAAAAGAATGTAAAGGCTACTTAAATATATAGATTATCAGTGGAATCCACCTATTAGAATAGCTGTTGTTAGTACTCAAAGTTTGAAGATGATTAATCAATTTCCAATTTTACTGGGTGACAAAACTTTAAAATGATCAGATAATTAATTATAAGAGGCAATATGAAAACTGAGGATCCTGTAGATAATATTCGGCATCTTTATGATCTATAATCAAGGACTCTACCTACCTATTTCAAGAGGAACAGGTGATATGAGCTCGAAAGTTGCAGCCACATTGTCACCAGGCATAACCATCTTAACACTTTCGGGTAATTCCACCTTTCCAGTAATATCTGCAGTCCTCAGGTAAAACTGAGGCTTGTAGTTAGAGAAAAAAGCTGTATGACGGCCACCTTCATCTTTGGAGAGCACATAAATCTCTGCTTCAAACTTCTTATACGTTTTCAAAGCACCAGGCTTGGTCACCACCTGCAATTTTTTCACCAATAGAAAATTTAGTGGTTGCGGTTTTTCATACGATACCTCTTTCTATTGCAGAAATTGTCTTAGTTGTAATGTTTGACTATTATCAATTACAAGTTCAGAAGAAAATTTACCTTTTCACATCAAGACTGAGACCATTACCAGATTTTCACTACCATTTGAAGTTTTAAAACAATGCTGAACATAAATTTCATATGTTAAATATTACTTTACACCTTGAGTTAGTCCCACTCACCATTCCTCGCTGAACATCATCGCGCTTCAGACCACGTAGAAGAAGTCCCACATTATCACCAGCCTAGAAATGAAAACACAATTAACTATCCATCAATTCAAATTCAGGTAAAAGGAAGGAGAAGAGGGGATGCAGGATGATTTTACTTACTTGCCCTCGATCCAAAATTTTCTTGAACATTTCCACACCAGTTACAGTAGTCTTCAAAGGTCCACTCTGTACGCAGTGAAATACAAAATCATATAGCATAAAGCAAAATACTCATTAACATGACATTACAATACATATTTGACTTCCATTTCTACCTGTGTTAGTCCCAATACTTCAACCTCCTCTCCCACTTTGATGGTGCCTTGTTCAACACGACCAGTCACAACAGTTCCACGCCCCTTCGCATAAACAAAACATTTGGAAGGAACATATCAGGCAGTTGACAACATATGTTGAGTAAATATAAACAAGTTAACAAAATGGAATACATTAGAGGTTAAAGAAATTTCATTTTACTTGGTTATCATGATAAGGGAAGTGTTTGAACTGAAATACTATAACTCCTAGAAAAAAATAGAGTACCAAGACTACTTATCATGGCATCAATTTTGCACTGTCTAAAAAGCTGAAATCTCTTGCAAGAAAAAATTGGAATGAAATATACGTTGTTTGTGACTCTTTGGGGTGGTTATATTGTCCCCTTTTCTTCATTCTGTCCCTATTTATGAAGGGGGTAAATATGGATACCGATGTCCAGAATTTCCTTGTACCATGAGTAGTATATTCCACAAGGATATTTCTGATTCACGTGAGTTATGATCTTTGTGCTTACCTGAATTGAGAAGACGTCTTCTATTGGCATTAAGAAAGGCTTGTCAAGTTTCCGCACAGGATCAGAAATGTATTCATCCACAGCATCCATTAGTTTTAAGATAGCCTTCTTTCCAAGTTCTTCATTAGTCCCCTGTAAAGCAGAGAGGGCAGAACCTCGCACAATTGGAATGTCATCCCCAGGAAATTTGTAGAAATTAAGCAGTTCTGCAAAAGTGTGGTTTTTCAACGGAAGCACATTCATTTAGTAGAATATCTAAATAAACATTGTGATAATTGGTAGATTAAACTTTCTTCCCATTCAAATAAAACTATAAGCTAACACTTCATACCGCGAAGTTCCATTTCCACAAGTTCAAGCAACTCTGGATCATCAACAGCATCAACCTTGTTTAGAAAGCAGACCAATGCTGGCACACCAACCTGACACAGGAAACAAGAAAAATACCCATTCATGTTATGAAATTTTGGTTTTGTCATGTTAGATTTTATGAAAGCTGAGTTTTACTTTTGCATGTTGACAAAATACCAACCTGCCGAGCAAGCAGTATATGTTCCTTTGTTTGAGGCATTGGCCCATCTGGAGCAGAAACCACAAGAATTCCACCATCCATTTGTGCAGCTCCAGTTATCATGTTCTGTGATTGCAACAAATGAATTAATTGAAGATGGAGTTCATGTGGACTATAGAACATACACAAGAGCATCAAATAATCAATCGTGCACACATATGATCACACATTCTTCAAAGTAACGCAATTCATCTTCATTCAATTCAATATAGAAGGAAAAGAAGCATTAGGATCTTTATTCAATTCAATATAGAAGGAAAAAAAGTATTAGGATCATAATTCATACCAAGAAAATTGATCCATAGAAATAAAGAAAAAAAAAAAACAATAATCTGCTTTTTCAAATAGATACTTTAACAAAGTCTGATCTCATTTCCAACTAACATTACCTTAACATAGTCTGCATGTCCTGGGCAATCAACATGGGCATAGTGCCTCTTTGCTGTCTCGTACTCTACATGAGCCTGCAATCGTCATGATAAGACGCTTACAAAATTTTGTTCATATAACATTTTAGTTATGTATCATTCACAATATGCATAATTTGAAAATTAACTTTAAAAAAACAGTGATCTATCCCTCACAGTAGCAATAGTAATTCCTCTCTTCTTCTCCTCGGGAGCCTTGTCTATTTCCTCAAAGGCAATGGCCTTGGCTTTACCTTCTTCAGCTAGCACCTGCATGTTCCACAAAATCACAAAAATGTTTACGCCTTAAAGTAAATAAAAGGTGGGACTCCTTTTCAGCGTTTAAGTATGAAGGCAGAAATCAACCCAAACAAACCTTGGTAATTGCAGCAGTTAATGTAGTTTTCCCATGATCAACATGCCCTATTGTACCAACGTTAAGATGGGGTTTTCTGCAAAGACAAAAACAATAAAAAAGAAACACACTTTAAAGGTCCTTTTTTATGTGGGTAATCAATAGATGTCTCTATCTGCTATCCACATTTCCATATCCATAATACCCAATGCCTCCAAAAGGATTGGGTGAAGAAGAATGCATGCATACATACATATATAATGAAAGTTATATGAATAAGTGCTCAAACGGCGTTACTTTGGCGATCTGAGGCCAATATTTTGCTTATATTATATACGTACCCACATGCAATGATAGGTATTATCATAATAAGTAAGAAACACCCATAACAAATATAAATCGCTTTGGCCACCACCACCAGAAACATACAAGAAAAATCTTCAACTAACATAAATAGAAGGAAAAAGAAAAAAGATTAATGTTGTCCTTTAAAGGTCTTACGTTCGAGTGAAGGTGGCCATGGATCTCCGTAAAGAAACGAGATCCAATGGAGATGCATTGTAGTTTTGGGATACGGTGCCACAAGAGAATGAATGGAAAGCATTTGTGAAATGCAAAGAGAAAAGAAGACGCTTAGAATAAAGGTTTCTGATAGCAACCGAAGCCATAGGGATGAATTACAGTGAGGGAGAGGAAGGAGAGTTGGTGATAAGTGAAGTTTGAATATTCAGTCGCAGGTTGTTACTTTCATTTTTCTTTTTTCATCTACTTTTACTATTTATAACTCACACGTTGCAACAGAATCCATGAAGATATTCTGACGTAGTTCAATCAGTATCAATAAATAATAATATAATAATATTAAAAATATAATGTCATAACTTAATAATGTTAAAAAAAACACATTAATACTTAAAATATATGATAATATTTAAATTTAATGTTCAACAATATATAATGATAATTTTTAAAACAACAATTTTTTTAAAAAAATATCTAGATTTTTCTTTTTTATTTTAAAAAATTAAAATTAATTTTATTAAAATATTATCAAAAATCATGCTTTAAAAATTCATGAACCAGTAAATTTTGACCAATTTTACTTTTTTAAATCGATCGTATTCAAATCTAAACACACTGGCACACGTGACGGGACTAAGTAAATGTACTGTGTTATATGTCTGTATATGGTATTCTTTTATCTAGAAAGTTCATATAAATATTCTTAACAATGTTTTCTTACCAACCAAATGTTACTATAAAAATGCATATTAGCTCTGTTAAATCATTAATATGATAACCAATCAAAATTTATAGTAAAAATATCATGTTACCCATTAATTTAAAAAAAATAAAAAATTATTCCAATTCATTTCAACCAAACATATTCTAATGATTCATAAAAATCATAATTCTCAACAATTATGATTCTCTGACTTCTAAGAGTTATTAAGCTTAATGAAAACTAAAAGAAATTTTGTTGTGAGAGTTAAAGGAGAAAATATATCACATCTTTAAAAATAGAATGGTGACCACTAAGTTAAAAGCAGTTGTTTGAATGTGATTTTTCTCATTATGCCTGACTGTTGAGCCTGATTGATAATGTTGTTTCTTTTGTATACATTTGTCATTGATTTTCATTTTGATAGTTTTGTTCGGTGTCATAAATGGTTGCAAACATTGTAAGTATTCGTTCTTTTCGTTAGTTTCATATTTGGAAATATGAATTTAATTAGAATATAATTACGCTCTAAAAAAATTTTACATTGTTTTACACACCTTGCACATAATTTTTTATTTTCAAATTAAATTAATGTAATATAAATTTATTGAGATTGAGAAAATTACTAGGAATAATGAAAATTGATCATTCTTACTATTAATGTTAATGGAAATTAGAATAGTATTACTAATAGGGTTCAAAGAGACAAAAAAAAAAAAGTCTTCTAAAAATAAAATATCAACGAGGCTAAAACATTTTGATTTTAGAAATTTTGTTAAATATTGCCCATATTTTTTGGCGCTTCAAAGTGCATTTACTACGAAAAAAAATAGATGGATAAAACAAAAACATTTACAAAGTATTATAAATTTGCCAAAAAAACGTGAAAGCCGCCCCACAATCGTTGGATACAATTAAACCAATCTTTGATAAGAATGAAAAGAAAAAAAATCAAGGAAAAATCAATAAATCATGAATAAGCAAGGACCAATAATGGCGACTCCAGAAATTCTAGTTCGAAGGGGTAACAACACAACAATGCTCTCTTACAGTGGAAGAAAATTAGATGAAAGCTACATGAGAATCTAAACATGCAAAACTTTAGTACAAACAACCTATTTCTTATGTGGGCCATTTTACAAACTATGTAGTAATTTTTATAGTTATTAAAACAAAGACACTCTAACGTTATCGATTGTGTCTGTTTCTGAAAAAGTTGAAATCCCAACGCCGCAATAAGCCATTCAAGACATGGCCTGTTGGATTCTTAATAACAGTAACTGTGGCTTTTGTATTGTGTGATATGTCAGTGTCAGATGAACTTTGTAAGCTAGCAGAACTGTCATTACTGGTAGAAGCACTATCTGTATTGCCAGACTCCGCCACATATGAAGTGTCTAATGGTGGTTGAGGTAGTGGCAGTGGTATTTTTTTAGAAGAAAAACTTGGTACAGGAGTTGGAATCATTGAAAGGGAATTTGACTCAGCTTTCAAGGGCTCACATACATCAGATGCAGTTGAAATTGTTGAATGCACACAGTTGTTGTTGAGTAAAGAAGATTCTATCTCCAGTGGTTTGGAAAGCTCTTGTGAAGAAACATGTGAATCATTCTTGTCTGATGGCTCTACAGACATCACTGTTTCCATGAACATCTGAATGATATGGACAAATGCATGAAAACCAATTATACAACTTTCAGTGTAAACCATCATGCATTCAAAATTTTTCAGTTATGTTATGTTGTAACAGATTATAATATGGACTCACTTTTTGTTCTTCCTTTGCACTAGATGGAATGCCCGTGAAGTCATCGAGTTGAAATTCCACGTACTGATCATCACCTAGATCGGTTGGGACAAGGGGGCTATAGAGACGACCGTTTGATAATTCAAAACTAATCATTGTAGAAGAGGAGGAGGAAAGATCATCACATTTCTGTGCCTGCTGCACAAAGTTATCAGATTCGAATTTGTAAGAGATTGAGAAATCCTTAAGAATTTTAGATCTAGGATGAGACAATTGATAGATCATTTTAAATCCTTAAACTTAACACAAATATATCCTATTGAGTTGACAAAAATGATTCATTAAATCTACTAAAGGTATGCTCTAAGATTAGAGTATAACTATTCATGATATGGATTAATGACAATAAAGATAAGAGAAAGTTATTTAATGAGCTTAATTGAACTAAGAGAGTTAGGTGATGAATCTAACCCTAGCAATATCTATGTATATTTCTATCCAATTCAGCTTTCTTCAATAAAAAAAATACTAAAAATATTGGATTGTTCTCAGTATTACCTAATCCCTGTGAAACTAACATTCTTATTTTAAAACTACTGACAAATGATTTATCATGTGAATATTTTCTCAGCAAGTTGTTTGCAATTGCATGCTATTTGAGTTCTGAAAGTAAAGTAAGAACAAAAAAATACAAACCTCCATCCTACTCATTGGTTTTTTCGAACGGACTAACTTGTCATCCATGGTAGTGCTTGTTGATGATTCTGCAATTAGCAAAGAAACAAGTAGCACGGTTACCAAATGCATCATGGATACCAATGGATAAAATAGTTCAGAGACACATGCCTTTGTTTCGAAATGATGGCTCATTGCCATAGCCAAATTCATGCACGGATCTCCAAACATCCTGTATAAAAGAAATTAACATCTAAAAAATGTTAAAGAATGGAACTTGGCACTTTGACCAAAATGAAATCAAAGAGATGTATGGTGAATTTACCTTACCAAAGTAATCATTCATAATGTCAAAAAATGATTGCCCAAGCTCATCGTCTGGAGGTTGCAAAACATTGTGAAAAAAGATGTTTACAGAATCAAAAAAGAACTGAGGACGGGGAGAATTGTGATCTCCATCAAATTTAATTATGTTTTTGTCTCCCTACAAAGCACAAACAACCCATGTTTAGACCAAAAGGTCAGACATACAAGAATGAGTAACCAAGAAGATGAAAGAAAGAGAAAATGTGATGTATAAAAATAATAATTCGTAGAAGAACCATAACATTGCCCTAGTAAAACATATTTAACCCAAATTCTAGCAAACATATTTACCATATAAGCTTCAAGTATACGATCTGAATGATGAGGACGAATAAAATCATCTTCAATGGCATGCCCTAGTAGAGCAGGAACGAAACAAGATTTTGCTACCTGCAATGCAAACAAGTAATGAATGAATGCAATGAAGAATATGAAAGTGTGAAAAACCAAAAGAAAATGAATATTGTAAATTTTTCCCGAAATGATTTTTCCTTATGATAGTGCGAAAAATAACCTTCACGGTGTTCAAGTCCATTATGTCAAATTTTGCCTTCTTCTGGATTATTTTCCTCATGTATTGAATTGCAAACTTCACCTGTATCATGAACCACATAAAATGAATTATTAATACATGGAAAAATTATAGGGCAATTACTATCTATTCTCATAAGAGAGAAACCATGGCCAAGAAATCAGATGCTAGACATATGTACAAAGTATTTAAAGATTCATCGAAAGGGCTAAACATACTTATATGTTGCAAACTTTTTATCATTAAATGTGGTTGGTAACAGACCATAGACTAAGCCTGGAGGTGATTTTACTTCATTTAGAGAAGTATTAAAATATGAAATGAGATTATAGATCAATAGTTTTGGTTACATTACTTTAATAAAATATTCTCATTTCCATCCAAAAAATGTAATATACACTCACTGTGAATTTTGGCAGACGGACTCTGTATGTATCTACAAGTTCCATCATTAAATCAACCAAATCCGAGAAGGGACTGTCCAAAACCATCCCTGCAATTGAAGGATCCTCAGCTCCATACAGAAGGCTGCAAGGAATGACATAATTAATGGCAAGAAGGAAAGTGATATATATACTGGTAAGACTGAATTGCTACACAATCATGGAGTCTATAAATTGACTTTAAAAATTAAGATGCACTTTTAATCAGGAGAATGATTTCTTATAGGAAATGGTATGAAATATTTGAGGCAGAAAGGCATAATAGAACCACTGTCTATGAGACCTTTCTTTAACTTTGTTTACAATGTAAGGTCGAATGAAGAAGTGGATGATGAAAAAATTACCTAGTCACAGCACCCATTGAGCGCCCCCATAAGCCAATCAGAGAGACATTTCCATCTGCCCGCAGATAGTTAACCACGTCCCTCAGATCATCCTTCTGTAACACAACAATGTTAAATACTCTTCATAATGAAAAGGGTAGTAGTGCATAAGCAAACTCTCAATAAAGTACAAGCAGAGACATTTCATTTACACTGTGATGTAAGCAATTATTAAAAAAATGTGGATCATAACTAGCCTACCTCTGTTACATGGTAAGTTTCATATTTTCTGCCAATGATACTCCAACATAAATGTTTCTAAAAATAATTTGGACAGGTTGATAATACTTTTGGATTGAACTTGAGAATAAGCAAGTTTATTTGGTTTTCCTCTGTCCCTTTTAATTGGATTGTCTTCCGTTTTATCCACTTTTATTCAACTAGAATCTCTAACTGTCCTCTCTTCTCATGATCAACCCCTAGGTAACATTCCCCGTCATATAGCACTGAAGATCTTATATTATATCCACCTCTTCTCTTATGCGTTACATGCCCCATCAGTCTCCTTATTGCTTCGGAAGATGGAACCCAGATACCTAAATCATGCACCTTATGTCATTTGTTATTCCCAATTATCACTTCTAAAACATTGAGGCACTGGTTCTAACATGATCCAGATGGAGAAAAATAATCCCCATCAAAGACAACAATAAAAATCATATTATACCGATGAAGATGGTCCAACTAAATATGATATGTTTCAAAGTTCAAACAGTTAATGAGCAAGCACTTACTTCATTCCAACCTAGAGAGACATGTTCTCCTCCAGAGATTCCAGATCCTGAGAAATCCAGGGTAAAAACTGTAGTATTTGAAGAAAGTAAAATTATAGCAGCTTCACTGGCATCAGCCCTGCATCCACTGCCATGAACATTGCACAAAATAAGCAAGACCATATGAAATTGGAATAAATTAAAAGTAAAGCACCAAAGAAGCAACCAACAGCAAATAACCTAAAAAAGTATTACAAATACAAATATCTGAAATTTCACAATCAAATCCTGAAAAATGAGTTGTGATGTGACTCTACAGTTTGAAATCAGGGTGAAAGAGGGGCCATATAGATTAAAATGGATTTAAACCAAGAGCCAGGCATCAAAGTTCTTAGATATCAAAAGCCAACCAACAAGATAAGTACATTTAAATGTCACCATATCAAACTAATTGCTTGTATACATTTATAAATAAACTGAAAAAAATAATTAAAAAAGAAAACGCTTGAAAATGGAACTGTCACTTTCAAGCATGGACTTGCATGCCAGCCAAGTAAACCAACAAAGAAATGCACTTTATCCCAGAATTACCTGTTTCCATGGCAATATATAACGCATGGCAGAGGTTTTCCATCGGGACTGACAATTGGCATGTAATGACTGCATTGAAGAATATCCCCATGGCTGTTTTTTATCTGCAGAATATTAAGTATTACATGAGAATCTGTTAATTCAAGCCATCAACTCAACTAAATAGAATGAGTTAATAATTGATTTGGTACATAAAATTAGAAGATCACATGCATACATTTCATATATTATAACTTATATCCAGAGTCACCATACTAATGTTCATATTTGGCTAACCCGTTCTATCATGTTGCTGGAATCCTAGTCAAGAAATGCTTTTTGTGACAGTTCTCCGAAAGAGCAATCAAATAACTTGATATTGGAACAAATATTGAAACTTTCTTTCATGGTTAAACGTATGACTACAAAAGTAGAACTGTTTAGACGAGCTTCTCTGTATGAATTTCTAGGAGAAAAAAAATAAAATTAACTTCTCCATAACTTAAAATTAGCTTATGAATATGCAAACTTATAGAAGCTTTCTCCTATAACTCTTCAAAAACATTATTTTTAGCTTGTAAATAAGCTGATTTTAACTTGTGAAAAAGTCAGTTTCATTTTTTCCTTTACATTTTTTTCTTTCCAAGAAGTTCTTATATAGAAGTTTGTCCAAACAAACCTTATGAAATTAGATAAATTAACTATCTCATGTATTTCCCCGAACCAATGCTTTTATCAACATACTGAATTTAATTTTATCCGTACCTCCACATCCTTCCTTTGAAACCATTTTCCTTTTAGCATGAACTCATTATCCAATAAATCATTTTTTGGATCATATTCAGCTCTGCACACCAGAAACAGATACAGTCATATGACAAAAATATAAAAATTGAATTTGAAACAAAAACAAAGCAAAAAGTTACTGCCATACAGATAACAGAACTCAATGTCAATTCATCTTATAACATAATTGCAGAAAGATGACCTCAAGTATGTATCTATTTTGTGACGGGCATATCACATACAACTGCATAATTAGAAGTATGCCAAAGCATTAAGCTTCACCTGATATCCTAAAAAATAGAAGAATGTGCCCTTTCATTGTTACTCTGAAAAGATTTCAACTAACATGATATTTCCATTCCCCGACTTACTTTTCTTTTTAGGGGAGTCCATATATTCTCATCCGTCACCCAAAAGCTTAAAGAACATTTTTTCAAAAGTCTAGTGTTCTCGCGATTCAGAAGATAATTGTTACATGATGAACAGATCTCATTTTCACAACACACAAAACAACAGGAACTTGTTCTAGTAATACTAATAGATAGTGTGAATTATAAATAAAAGCTATTTCCAAATGTTTTTTTGGAAAAGCAAGAAATTTGCGGAACAAGCTTGCCGTGACTATCAGTGTTTACAGCATAGGTACCACGTAAAGGTTCACAGTATACTCACATTACAGAAAAAGTAAGACTTTTACGGTAGCTTAACAATAGATCTAAAAAATTTCCAACAAAACAAGTTAACAGGATGAGCACACTGTTGTTCACCCACCAAAACATAAAAATAACTCTATGATTCTTATGGAGAGATTCAAAGGAAATGAAAACACTAAGCTGAATATACTTATATCTTGCTCTAGTAGCTCTGTACTTTTGAAAAAAAAAAAAAAAAAAAAAAGGAAAGAAAACAAAAAAGGAAAAAAAAAAAAAAAAAAAAAAACATAAGAGAAAAACATGCAAAAAAAAAAAGAAATGAGATTGAAGACTGCGTCC
>Ga0123340_1000098_pt1 | contig 37010 bp, 22 predicted proteins | sample SirMexnodulemix_FD_89961 | JGI IMG/M metagenome (GOLD analysis project Ga0123340, IMG submission 89961) | Root nodule microbial communities of legume samples collected from Mexico - Siratro Mexico nodule mix | ecosystem: Host-associated > Plants > Roots > Nodule | place: Mexico: Nepantla...
ACTATTTTTAGATTGAATTAAATTTAAAATTTATATAGAGTATATTTTTTCTTCAGGTGTAAAAATATAATTTTTCCTTTAAAGTTTGTTAAAATGTTCAAGTAATGATAAATTTCAGACAAAACAATTAAGTTAAAGAAGCTGAAAATGGAAGAATCATTCGCCCAAAAATGTTTTTCCTGTGAAGTAACGAGCTAAACACATTTTATCTTATATTTTGATTCGAGTTTGGTCTTCCAGATTTTTAAAGTTTTATTTCAATCTTTCATGAAATTGTTATTAGATTAAGTCGATAGTTTCGTTAGTTTACTACACTTACATCATCAACTCAATGACATGTAAATGGAACAATTGGAAAAAGAGAAATATTCCTCCGCTCTAAGAAATCACTATCATGCACGAACAATGTGGATTATTGAAGCAATGTAACAATGTGGATTATTGAAACAATAACTAGATAGTACCATGAAAGAAAAGAAAACTGAAAATAGTGGGAGTTAAACTAAACAGACTCATTAATCTTGGAAAAATTGAGGAGAAACACCGAACAGATCTTTCAAAACCTAGATCTTTCAAAACCTTAAAGTATTTGGTCTTTGGATTTTTTTTCTTCTAAATCACTTAACTTTCGGTATGGGACTTAGAACATTGAATATTTAGCATTAATTCCTATAAGCTGTTGAATTTGCAATGTGGCTAAGTAGCAAGCAACCTTATCTGAAGCGAATTGGACCAAGTCTTTCCTTCGAGGGCTTGATGCTGCTGGAACATGGCTGTGAAACAGATAACTCTGATTGAATGTTCATGAAAAAGTTGTCAACAATATCTACATAGACAGGGCTCTTGAGGCGAGAATAGTAGTGCAGTGCCTCTTCCATGTCCAGCACATGCTCTACATCACTCGCATCCACCATATCCATTGCCTTCATCTTTTGTGCTAAAACATGAACTTTCTTGTTCATGTTTTGTGAATTGAACTCCTCTTTTTTTGGGGGGTGAGAGCTTCCTTTCTTCTTCTTCTTCTTCTCTTGTGCTCTCTCCTCAATCTTGCTCCTTTGTGGCTTTTGCTTCGCAAAACAAACGAAGCTTTCAGTGCATGAAGCAGCTCTGGACCTGCTGCTGTGACCATACATGTTTATTCTGGTGAGATCAGTCTGCAGAAGATCATAAAACTCGTTGTAAAACTGGTCGCTTCTGTGAGTTCTTGCATTGTTGATTCTACAAAGGAATGGATTGAAGGAAAGAGTGCTGGGAAGCTTTTGGTACTCCCCAAAGAAGAAAGACAAGAAATTTCGGAAGCTTTTGTGGAAGAAGAGCTTGGTTTTGCGAAAGGTTTGTATTAGCTGCATTTGTGGTTACAGTGTGAAAGGAAGTGGCTTTTGTCTTCTGCAGTGGGTCTCCAACTTTAAGGGCAGTGATAGTTATATGTTCTCCAATTTTGTCCACATTCAGATTTTGAAATTAAGAGAATTGCGGTTGGTAACTGGCTTATTAATAAGCTCACCAAAAAAACAAAACCAATGTGTTTCCTCTGGCTAGCTTAAAACTCTACCATCTTGTCTACGGCATCTCATGTTCACTTTGTCACTTTCAAACCCCTTCCCTCCCTGGTTGTGACTATATGGTAAGTTGGTAATATGAAAAAAAAGATCAGGTAATTACTTCTCTTGGGTTAAAGATATTTGAGGAAGAGATTATCAGTCTTTGGACTTGTCTTCTTTTGACAAAGAGCTGATCGCATATTAAGATGGAATGACAATAAGAGTGGGTGACTAAAAGATTAATGTCTTACATGGAAGAAAGGGAGTAAAAAATAAGATTGTTTGGATTATGAAAAATATATTAGAAAGTATAGAAAAATGAAGAAAAAGTTAATGAAAATTGGTAAGTAATGTAAAGAGTGTGATGAATAAAAAGAAATTTAATTGATGAAATTGTAAAATAATAATTTTATTTTTATAATTAAAATAAATAAAATAACTTATTTAGACGTAGAATTCAAGTATAACTAAAGAATTATTCGTATGTATGTGGATCAGTAGATTCAGTTGACAAAAATAGGAATTATCTAACACTTTGAATATATACAAAATCGTTAAAAATTTTGAAAAAAAATTGATACTACACTTTAATTTCACAAATATAAAAAATAATCTATAAAGTTAAGCTACTTATCCTTATCACATCGGTACTGCACGGTAATTTTTGTTGCTCAATTATATAATTTTATTTTTATGCATGTATAATAAAAGATCCTGGACAACACAGTTAAAACTGGGTTATCATCTGTCTTTCTCTTTGTTTCAGCTTCTTATGGTGAGGGCCAGTTTATTCTCACAATTTTCCTTTTTTTCCCCTCAGAATTAGCAAATGGAAAAAGTCACCATCTGTACCCTTGAATCGTTGTAAACAGTAAAGAAACAGAGGCTAAATGTCGGTTCAGGAAATCAGGTAGTCCTGAATTTGAGTTTTTCGGAGGTCTATGTGCTTGTTTTGTCCTGCAACTTGATTTTAACTTTTTGGTACTACAGTAAAAAAATTAATGCCCCTCAAAAGCGGATTCAGACATTGCTTTTAACAGAAAATTCGGTATGTGTCACTGAGAATAATTAATGGTACACATGCACATAATTCCAGAAACGGAATCTGTAAGGAGTCATTTTGTTGGAACTGGATTAGAAAGTGGAAGAATGAAAAGAAAGATGATAATCATGGTATTTCCTGATTGTGAAAGGACAGAAGATAGGAGAGAGAATTCTTTCCAGATTCCCTTTACAGATGATTTCTCATCTTATAAATAGTAAAACTCAATTCTGATACAACACAGATTGCCTGTTCCCTTACATCCTCCTCATATTTATTTGCCCCTCAAATCCCCTCTAACTCACTAACCCTTCTACTAAATATTTTAATCGTTCTAAATAAACTCCTAACTCCTAATCCTAACATAATCTCTACAGCTTCAAATGCATCTGTACTAAGTCCAGTTTAGCTCCAAAAGTTGCAATATTTGCAAATGAAGTTTACAATTTTTTTTTCAACGAAAAATGAAGTGATATAAGGATGGAAATCCTATGCGGTTAGTTTGTCCATTGTTTCCCAAATTATCATCTATCCTTAGGCTTTGTAATTTGGTAAGAAATAGGTGCATGGTCCCCAATCTATAGACATGCGACAGAGAGAAGAGTGCATTCTATTTGCTGCACTGGGGCCATATAGGGCACTTGCCAGTGTTTTAATTCTTTCACCCACCTCGGTACAGAATTATAAAATTAAAGCAACAAGGCTTGCGTGAGGTTGGCACGTACCTGTTGCTTTCTCGAAAGAGTTATATGCCCTGTGAAGAAAGCAACTGACATTACTTTGGAAGCATAAACACAGGCAATACTCGTGAGCTCTGCATACTGATTAAAAGCTTTTAATTACTAATAAATTATTTGAAGGTCTGCAAACTCTTGAGATGTTCAAATTAGACCTGGTGTTGATGCCTTTTACAGAGTATTAGATGTGTTGTTTTTCATTTACAAAAGAATGTAGTTATAATTTGTGAAGGCGAGGAGGAGTACTTAATCGAAAGGACATACAAACTGACATGTGATCGTTATCTTGAAAGCAGGTCAGGAACCTAAAACGATAAGAAAATTGAATATTATTATTTTATTACTGCTAAGTCTATCAGTACTAATGAGCAACAGTCTCAAAAGCTGTAAAAAAGATAATCAGTTTCATATGTACAGTATTTCAAATCCCTATAGATAACGTAAACGTACGTTTTCAAACTAAATTCTCAAACATTTTAACTTTCGAGTATTAACTTAAGTATAAAAAATCTACCTCCTCCATCTCACAATTCGAAGACTCAAAATCGAATTATGCAGGAGATCCCTTCAAGGCCCATAAAAGAAGAGTAGAGTTTTGCTCAAATCCAATAAAGAAATGGATGGAAAGTGATACAAATTATCCATGATTGATTGTGAAACAAAAAGAAGCGGGCTAAAGATCAGATATGTAAAACAAGTATACTTGCCCTTGAGTCCACGATCCCATACTAGGCCTGAAAGCCGAAAGAAAGTTGCAGCCGACATCAAATCACTCACATTGAACAGGAAATTAACGTGTTTACGTCTCATTCTTTTCTTGGCCACAATATGCCATATGAACCATACATGGTAATGTAAGTCAAATTAATTTCTAGTACATACCCTACCAATAATAGGATCAGATAAGGTTCATTAGTCCTTACCAGTACATTTTTATGGGGATTGTCCACTGGTATTTTAAAAGAACGGATAGTAAGCAGTCCTAAAATCCAATGGTTCTAATAAGTGTATGATATTCCTTTTTCGTCATAATAACACAACTTTAAAAGGCCTGAGTTTTCTGCAGTTCTAAAACTGACTCCAGAGAACCCTTACAGAGATAAAATGTTAAATACTTCCATAAAAAAATGTATATGACTCAATAATATAACGGCAATCTTTGTAGGTTTGCATGCATAGTCTGATGAATAAGTATATCTATCACGAGCTCTGATGTTGAAAACGGGTCAATTACGCACACTAGAGTTGGGCAAATTTGGATTTGGCAACTCATATTTGTATCTTAACTGTGCTAACTAGAACAATTTATAGTCTGCTAACAGGATCAGCTAAAGGGACTATAGGGAGCATGTCTTTTTGAGTTTGAAAAACTGATGCAACGACCTATGTACCTCACCATAGTTAATAGAAGAAACAAGGCGATCTTTTATCCACTCCGGGAGCTTGGTGACTGGGTGAGACAAACTCCGTTTTGAGGAATCAGATGCATATCTCGTGTCAACCAACAAAATTGCTGCATAGTCATTAATGTGACGGATAGCTCTACCTGAAATAAACATATTTATCATGAAATATTAGGCACAATTTGCAGGTACAGATTGCACAACAGACAGAAGATCCCCTAATATATAGAACCTGAATTCCTTCATTTAATTCAAAATTAGACTTAACTAATTTTAATCCCTTACTGTCGTAATTGTACGATTTTTGTCTCATTCCAATTGTGACGATTAGATCTCTTAAGCTTTCTACCATTTAAAATTAAGCTCCGCCATGGATTGCACCAAATATTTAATAAAATAAACGAACAAGACAAATTAGGCATGACATGACAGTAATATGCATCAGCTTCAAAAACACAACATCTAATCTACGTTGACCTCAATAATATATCTTTCGAGGGCATTGACTTAATTGTCTTGTTGAGTGTGGCAAATTCTTGTTTATATGACAACAAAAGAACTGTCTTTCATTATAAGCAATTAATACATAAATACTGGATTTGATGTAATAAAAATGGATGAACCTCCTTTTAAATGAAAGAAAACTAAAAACCTCGATGATGCAATTGGAACCCAGAAATGAAAATCACGCAACATAGGGGAAACTAAGCATGCAATAAAGCCAAAAAATTAACTACGACACATCTTGAGTCTTGAGAGTCCTATCTTAATTTTTATAAATAATAATTTAAACCAAAAATATCATATGAAAAGTGGTTTATAGCAAAACAATGCTCAACCTCGCTCGTATGGATCTACAATCCACATAAATATCATTTAGGGGGGTTACTGTAAGTTGTAAGTACGCACCTATTGATTGATTTACAGCTTTCATGCAAAGATTCTCGTAGTACTCTTTTCCTCTGTGAGTGCAACTTCTTAAGACGTCAAAACCACCTTCAACATGTCCACTGTATAAATCATAACTGGTAGAAACGCTAGAATTCTCAAGCTTTAAATTTTGAAAACGATCAATGTGCTTTATCCTCTCCAACAACTCTATATCAGATGGGCTAGCATAGGGTAGTCCCACCATGACTATACATCGGCCCATCCCATCACTTAAGTTGATCCCTTCGGATAACTTCGCACCAACAACGGCAAGGAGTACTGCACCACTATAAGATGCTTGGTTTACTTCTGAATTCACACCCGATAATGTATAAATGGTATCTTTATATTCCTTGAGAACGGATTCAACGTCCATGTTATTTCTAGGCTCCCTAAAGACACGCTTCCTCTTTGTAATCCTTTCAAGGATGCCAGATGATTCCCATTGCTCATAGACACTATTTTCATAATCAAAAGAAGGGAAGAAGACGACAATTCCTTCCGGGACCACAGTCACCAGATTACACAGCAAAAGACCCAGTTCTCGTATCTATAAAGCACAAGATGCAGCACAATCAGTCATTTTCCATAATTAGTATTTCATTAAATTAGACTGGAGAATGGAGGATGATAGATAGAACAATGACCCACGCACCATGTCTGGTGAGCTCCTGGAGCTGAAGCTAAAATTAAAGGTGCGTCCAGTAGGCCCCCGTGCAACAGCAATTGGCATAATGCTATCTGGAGGAACAATATGCCCGCATGAAAAGAAATGCAACTGGTTTGGTGGTAACCATGGAAACAGTCTCTCCCTAGTCTCTTCTATTGGTCGTAGTGTTCCCCCTACTAATACAACGGCATGTGCTTCATCTACAATCTAGAGAAAGTTTCCTAGTTATTTTATTCTTCATCCATCTGTTCGGAAGAGAAACATACACCTACAAAATCTTTTCTAATTAAGACAACAGTATCAGGCAAACCTCAGAAAAAATCTTCTCTCCACTGAGCATAACATACTTTATATATCCTCCTTGCTTCTTGAGGCTCGTTAACCTGGACCTGGAAATTATTATCCTTCCATCACCATCGTTGTTTGTTAGTGATAGTAACATGTTAGCTAAGGCCTGGAAAGCAGATACACAACTTCCCTCTTCGGCATGTTCCCTGATCTTATGGTGTGCTGGTATCTTCTCCAAGGTAGCCAACTTCTCTCCATAACCACTAACCTGGAAAATCAAAAAAACTTTCATATCTAAACGGCAACAGAATATTCAGAAGCATAGTGTGGCATTCTCTCATAAGAAAATGTATATATTACGTGGCGAGATTCACCTTGTGCATGAGATTACTTTCCTTAATATATTTCAACAATTTGACCAAGTTGATATTGTCTATATTTTGTTCGAATAAGAAATCATTGATGGCCACAGTAAAATCGGAGGCGATACTTGAAGCATGAGCGATATCACAGCAAGAATCTAGAAGATTTCCATCTTTATCATCAAGTAGTACTCGGAGAAAAGCTTGTGTGAGGACCATGAGAGTTTGAATGTATCTCCGATTAGTAGGTCCCAAAAGATTCCGGAATCTCCCAAAGTACTGTTCCAAATGGTTGTGCACAGTCTCCAGCTGTAAAAAATAAGGACAACCATATAATAATTGACGAAAAATTAAACATCCCAAATATGGTTGTAAACAAGATATAACTTGCATGATGTCTAATGTCTGCAACTAAAGCAACTGTAATTGTCAGATCAATGATCCATAATCATTAGTTTCCCTTCGTTTCATAGGATTTCCAGACCAATCACCTAAAATAAAATATTGACTTCATTCAGATGACTGGGAAGGCAATGCTTATAGAGTTCTTAGGTTAGGTTGTAGTAAATAGTAACAACCTTGTGGCAAAAAGGACACCAAAACGCCTATACAAAAGCTAATTGCAACTCTAACAGTTTTTAAAAGACACTGGCAAATTTTCAAATCAAGTTAAGATAGAAATGAAAATCATACCTGTGATAAAGTAATTTTGGAGTCATACATGTCGATGAGTGAATCAGCTAAATTATGAGCCTCGTCTATTATAACAATATTGGATTTCAAATTCAGGCCTAGTGCATCACGAGATGATTTAGACAGAAGAGATTGATATGGTAGGACAACAAGATCAGCTCTTCGAACCATGCTCCTAGAGCCATAGTATGGACAAGTTCCCATAGTTCTTCCAAGATTAGCAAGATCTTCAATATCCAAGGGTCTTTGTTGAAATACCTCATTCCTAAATTCTTGTTGAACTCTATGTTTTCTAAGCATTGGGCAGCCAGAGGTGGCCTTTGTTTTGCGTATCCCTGCACCTACTTTTAAGTTCTGCAAGTCAGATCCACCATTGTTCAAGAGATGTTACTGTCCGCAATCCTGTCTTCTTTATTCAAAATCAAAAGATTTTACTAACACTAGGTAGTGAATACCAAGATACATACTTATATTCCTAAATTTTATATTCCTAAAGACATTCAACATGGTGTCATCCTAAATTTTATATTCCTAAAGAGAACTGTTTTTGTTGGATCTTCCACTGAGCCAACTGACCAAATCTTAATTGCTGAACAATAGAAGCATCACTTACAAAAGGTCATCAACAAGTACCTTCGAGCACAAAAAAGTAAGTGAAGGAATATAACAATAACCAAGGAGTCATGTTCATGGAAATGGAACAATTATGCTAAATTAAGAACGACTGAGTCAAGAATACGGATCTAAATCACAAATACCATCCGCTATAATTAAAACAAAAAAGTGTCAAACCATTCTCAATATTAAGCATGCCACTTTTTCAAAACTGCACACCTTAACTTTTGTCGCACCATTTTTCTTTTTCTTCTGAAGTTCCAAGCATCGCTCATTTATGCGTGTAGAGTTTCCAAGTGCAACTACCTCTGCAAACCATGCAACAAATCATACGTAAAATATAAGACAACCATCTGCAGCTACACCCGCTTCAACAATTGAAATAGAAAGGACAAAAAAAAAAGCAGTATCATAGTGAAGCAATCTCAACCTTCATTAATGCAAAGATTTTTCCTGGAGCCTAAACTCGCAATCTTCATCTCTTCTGCGAAGACCGTCCTCCTCAACTCCTTTATGAACTGGGAAAGCTGCGAATGAGTTCTACTACAGAAATAAACCTTCCACTTCTTCTCCTCCTCTTCCTCCTCGCTAAACTCATCTTCACTAGAGGAACTAAAGGAGGTTTTAACACTCTTCCTCTTGGACCCCATACTCCCTGGCCCTCTCTCCTCTTCACTCTCGTATTCCTCCAATAAAAACTCCTTATCAATACCATCATCCACTGCATCAATTTTCCTCTGCAGACTCTCACACCCCTTCTCCTCTCCAGCACCCATAACCCTAAAATCCTTACGAATTTCCGTACTCTTTTTACTATTATGAGGTTTTCCCCACACAGACTTTTCTTTCTTTTTGTTATTCTCCACTTTGTTGACGATAAAGTCCCTCATCCAATCAGGTTCGTCATCTGAACCAACTCCGCCGCCGCCGCCATTCCCCGGATTCTCATCACAAGCTGCTTCCTGTTGGAGCCTCCGATCAAGCACCCATTGCAAGGCACTGCAAATCACACTCATGGTCTTCCCTGTCCCTGCTCCAACATACATAATGTCCAATCACACACTCATTTTAGCATTAACCGAATCCAATAAAGCAACCTTAGCTTCAATTACAACACGAAAACTGAAGAAATGGAAGTTAGTTAGCACTCACCAGTTGGGCTTTCCAACATAGACACGCCTCCTTTGTTGAGAGATTGATACAAGCTGTTCATGAAATCAACCTGAATCGAATAGGGTTCGAAAGGAAAACCTGGGAATTTTGGCGCTCCTTCTTCACCTGCCATTTTCGTGTGGCTTTCTCGCGTAGAAGCAACTACGATTATCCTTTTTATTTTCCTTTTGGCGGGAACATAACTTCCCCCGCTTTTTTTTTTTTTTGCAGTGCTAAATAATTGGGCCGAAGACCCAAACCAAAATATTACCTAACATCAAAACGGTCATTTCTTCCTGTACCTCTTCCTGCACCCATGCTTATTCAAATACCAAAACTACCCTTTCAAAATTTTCAGTTCCAAATTGTGGAATGTGAAGAATTTATGAATTATCTAATCCAGAAGTTATTTTTTTTGTTATTATGTTTTAAATTATATAATTTGAAATAGAAAATTGCGTTCTAAGACTTGAACTAAACTCCCTCTTAAAATGGGTACAGGACTGTACACCAAAACTCTTCTAAACAGCACGAAGCGAACTAGGTTATGCGTGCATTGCAAAATCTGAGGTTAATGTAGGTTTCTTTGTTTTATTTTTCTTTCATGTTAATATTTTTCTTCTCTCTTTGTTCCTCTCCTTAACGATGACATTGGAGGTGAAGTGCTACTGTGGCTGAGAAGAGAAAGAGGGGTGCTCAATGAGAAGATGAAGAAGAGGGTAAAACCGTCATTTTACTTTTTTTTATGGAGGTGCACAAGAAACTATGGAAGTGCAGGAAGAATCACCATGCTCGTGCATACATAAATCCTCTCATTCCGCAGCAATTATCAATTATTAATATTGGTTTTTATCGAAGTAAAGAAACTTAATTATTCCTTTTTTTTCCCACACTATATTGATAAAAAATAATAACCTAAAGTCAAGAGGTCCAGATATTAATGAGGCTTATTATATTCATTCACACATTTATCTTTCTGCAACAAGAACTCCTCCACTTAAGAATTTTTTATCTGCTCTGCTCTACTTCCTTCAAGGGTGTAAAAAATTATTTTTGCTTTAAAATTTGTTAAAAAATTATAGTAATGATAAATTTGCGATAAAATAATTATATTAAAGAAGCTGAAAATGGGAGAATCATTCGCACAAAATATTTGTTCTTCGAAATAACGAATTAAATACATTTTGTTTTATATTTTGATTCTGAGTTTGGTCTTCTAAATCTAAAAAGGTTTTACTTTAATTTTCTATGATATTGTTATTATACCAAGTTAATCGTCGTTGTGTTAGTTTATTACACGTACATGATCAACTTAATGACATGGGAATGAATGCTTGTACCCCCACAACCAAATGTTAATGTCTTAGGGAAGAAAAACTTAACTCAAATGCAATACATATAAAGAAAGTCTAGTTACCAAATCATTAACACCGTAGAATTTACTAATATGACACCTTTACGCCAACGGTAACGGATGGTGAAATTGGTTTTTTATTTTCTCTATCCAAGGGCTACTAGTCCTTCTGTCAAAGGAATGTCATCAGTCACAATTATCCAGGTTTTATGTGGTTCAAAGCACCAAGGTGTTTAGAAGCTTTTATAGCATGCTGAAAGATGGAAAGAAAAGAAAAGACTCAGAGGTTAAATCTGGATATTTATAGATGAAACCGTGGAGTTTGATTAATATAAGTTTGCGGAGGAAATTTTACTCCTCTGAATCAGATAAAAGTGGCCTATAAAATGTTAGTATAGAATATTTGAATGCACCTTTTACCAGTATTACGTTGTCGTTGTCAATTGTTTGTTTGTTTTCTGGCACGGGTGACTAAATAGAAGAAAATTAGTATGATCCAAGTACGCATGAGATATGGGACAACGAAAAAACTTAATAGCTTAAGAAATTTATTGGTGTACGTGATGTGTTATCAGAACAAGTGGCTTTGCTGTGTCAAGCTTTTACGAAAATAGAGAATTTTTATTTTAATCACGTTTAGGAATATTAAGAAAATGTATTATTTTTATAAAAGGCAAATAGATGTTAGATTCAACTTATTAGGATTAGTTTGACCACGATCGAAGTAAAAGTATATATAAAAACTTTTTAACAAATTTTACTAGAATACCTGTACGACAGATCTCATTAAACATTAAATGCGTTCTTCTTTAAAATGTGTTTTTCAATTGAAAGGAATATGCTTAGTTCAAACAAAATTGAGTTTTTATGATCTCTTTACCCGATTTATAAGATAACTAGGTCTATATAAATTATAACAAGTATTTATAAATAAAAATTTTCAACAACCGTTTCATTAAAAAAAAATAAAAAAAATTGTTGTCTTTTATAACTTGTCGTAGTGATTTTAATCCGTTTAACAAGAGCTTTCTCACAATAAACGGATCACATACACGAGGAGCTCACCTTGGCAGTCTGGCACAATTATCGGTAGACTTGACAGAAGATGGCTTCACAAAATTTTTGCCGATAAAGAATCTTAAAATAATTGCACTGACTCAATTTACATCTGATTTGCCTGAAAACACCAACCTTAATTACAAAACCCGACTTTATAGGTGGAAAAAATGAATTGCCTTTGTAGCTCAGTTGTAGTAGGATGCCGGTTGCAAAGACGAAAGGCAACCCAACCAAGAAATATCACAAAAAAAAAAGTGTATTTCCAAAGACAAAGAAAGTGCTTCATCTGTATATTTACCGTGTTCTGAACTCACCAAATTTATGCTTTTCTTCGTGCAGCTGCTTGAAAATATCATCAAGCTCTGGAAATGCTGACGTCAGAAGCAGCTCCAGGATGTCAAAAGCCAGATGCTTCAAGCAAACGGATGACTGCAAGAAAGTCAAAAGGATTGTTTACGAGTAAATTATGGTTTCGAGAGTAACTCTTGCATGCAGTATCTGTAGCCATGTAATACAGCTAAACATATTAAAAATAACTTTTCAACACTCACTTCACAACCTAGTACTGACTTTTGTTATTACTGTAACATATCTTGAGCTTTTGATTGATTGTGCCCCTCTTAAAAGTAATGTGCTTGTGCAACAATTGCTCAAGTAATGACTAAAGATCTAAAAAGGAATTATAAACCCAGAGAACATTAATGCACTCATGTCATGAGAGATTGGTATATCCTAACAACACCTTAGCTCAATGACAAGAATCAATCATCAGTAGACTAATTTTTTAATTAATAAATATTTCAAAATCTTGATTACACTAGAAAGGTGCCAATAAGAAAAGCATTTCACGAAAATTGTACCAACATAATATCTGTTTGACAGAAAAAACTCGGTTAACCAGAAACTGTGATAATGGTTATATATCTATGAACAAGCAGCGTAGAAAGATCTAATCAAAGCAGTAAACGTACCATAAAATATATGATCATGCTCGTGCACCGAGCGAGTGAAGTGAATTATATACATTGGAACATAATGTTTAGCATCATAACATAGTGGGATAATGTTACAACTTAGAACCACCAAGAAATTAATAAATAACAAAAGAAGCTTCCGTACACAACTTCAATACATTTAGACAGCAATTACCTGAAGGAAAAAATATAGATCTCTAGCACATTGCTCATACTCCTTCCGACCAACAAGACCTACAATTGCTGGTGGTGCATGATCTACATCAACAGGGATGGGTGGCTAAGTACAATGAATTTTTTCCGATAGAATTAGATACAAGTCATTAAATATAGCCGATTCTGCAGATAAGTGAAAGCAGTATAACAGCCATTACCGATCATTAGCTCATATACAAATTTTGCACGCCGATCTGCCTCCCGTTTCTGTTCATCTTCCAACCTTGGAGAAGATACTTGGGTAGTTTGATTACCATGAGGAGAATTTTGAGATGGGCTTGTAGCTGGTGGCGGTGGTCGTCTATTTGGATGCTTGGTTATGAATATTCCATCAGGCCAGAGTATCTGTTAGAGAAAGTTGCAGTCACAATATATTATCATACTATACTATAATGATCATATGCTTATCAGGGGAATTGAAACAGAGTTACGGAAATTTAAAAGGGAAGGGGTCAGAAGATTACTTGCTCAACTCGCTTGACCCCTGAAGCAATCACTGATCCCTTACGAAGAAGCTGGATTTTCTCAATCAACCAGTCATCAAATGCGTCACCCATTCCTAGTTGTAAGACTTGTTTAGCAACCCAAAAAGCCTTCCGCCTGTATTGCACACAAGTGTAAAACGATACAGATTATAACTAGTGGAACTTAAAAATTAAACAACTTATGTTTAAGGTCAAATGAACATGAATTTTCAAATTACCTAATCCATCCACCATCTTGAACCTGGAAGATAACGTCAACCAAATCCAATATAGGTACACTCAAATTTGGCGGCACCCACTGCATTCAAGAATTTTATATTAATTAGAACCAAGATGATCAAGCATATAAAAAGTAGAACAGTATCAAAAATCAAATAGAGCCATTTATATGTTTAAGAACAGCAATAGATGATAAAATTAATAATGCATCTATTGCTGAAAAGAAAAAAAAAAAATCCAGAATTAAAATTTATTGTCTCTATAACCTCTGTTGGAAAAGCATCAGAAGTATCACGGTGCACTTCAGAAACCTCATCCGAATTATCTCTTCCTTGCACTGTCTTTTGCAAGTTATTGGGAGAAGGTGCATTCTTCTGTGCTAGAATATCTGTATTGCCGCTAGAATTGTCAAATGACTTTGTAGGTTGATGTGTATTCTTTTTTGGTAGAGAAAGAGGCATGCTGTTTACTTTTGACCTCAATCCATCGGCCTCAACATTATTTTTTGCTTTCATAACAGACTCTTTACTTTCAGCACTACAGTGTTCTCTCCGAAAGGACACAGGATCACTTGCAGGTACAGAAAAGTGAGAAGTGTTTCTAGTCTTCTCAAATGGCTTGGCATCCAAGCCAGCTAGAATAGTTTCAACAAGGAAGAAATGCAAGACATGTCAATAGATGGGAGAGATAATAAAACTATGAATGTTCAACATTCTTCACCAACCATGTCTCACCTGATAATGTTTCCATGATAGAAAAAGAATTTGAGAATATGTAAGTCTGCAATACATAACATGTGATGACAAGAGATGAGCAAGATAATTGTTTGAAAAAAAAATATTCACAACACAGAAGGGAGGAAACCATTGGACAAGAAATCAGACCTGAGAATCGACACTGAGAAAGTCCCATACTTCAATTGATTCTGAAACTGTTGGTAGTTGCATAAGTTTCTGAAGGCCAACAAGACAGGCGTCAACAAAATATTGGATGAATAGTTCAAAATTGTTAGTAAAGACAAAAGAATAATGCTACATGATAGATGCAAGATGAAGTATTATTTCAAAATAGGGGTATACTCATACAATAATACAATATCTATCCTGCTGGTAACAGAATATTGGTGATCTCAGTTCTATCACACAGTACCAAAAGCAGATAAAATGTCATTCAACAAAAAAAAGAACAAAAATGCAAGCCTACCATTTAGCCGAAGTAAATACTGGGTAAAAAAATGTAAACACAACAAGGAAATAACAACCATGAAAAATGTGTCCAAAAGTGTGCATACTGTCACACATTGGGTAGTGGAATGAAGGAATCAGAGAAATGTAAGAATTTAATAAAAAAAAAGTAAGTTAAGTTGACCTTCAAATATTTATCCAGTAATTCACAGCGCTCTTGGATGACTGGTACATCTAAACCAGTCGATAGAAAATGCTTTGGTGGCAGATGAAGATTATACTCAGGGAACTCTTTCAGGCGTCTGTGTAGCTCCTCAAAATGACGAAACCTTAAAAAAAGAAAAGCTATGTAAGAAAAAGGAAGAAAGCAAAACAAGAAACATGTGAAAACAGACTAGATTAATTTTTATTAGAAATGATATAAGACAGCAGACACTCCGCACCTTCTTTTAATTGACCAACTGTTATTATTCATATCTGTAACGGATACGGAGTAAACAGCAAAGGTTTTAGAGCCACTCTTCACAATATTTGCACCTAAGACCTGCGGCAGTAAACTAGCTTACATTTTTTTATACAAGCATATTAGTCCATGAACTTATTTCTCATTAATTAAAAGAGCTAGTTATCACCATCATAAGTACCTCACATCTCAACTTGTAAAAGGAATCTACCGCAGAGGAACTTTTCAGGGGAGTAACAGACAAACTACAAGATTCTGTTTTAGAAATAGAGTGGGCAGAAGAAGAGGCCGCTGCTCCACTATAAAGTCTGCCCAAACTTTCAACATCAGCATCATCACTGGACTCCTCAGAATCTATATGTGATTTAGAATTAAGTATGTCTTGACCATCTCCCGATAAAAAGCTTGTCCTCTCAACTTCCTGCCACGTTTGCATTTTATGACCACCTGACCAAGACCTTTTACTGCCAGATTGGGCTCTGGATAGTCTTGGATAGCGAGAATGTCTCTTGTTCCTTTTCTTTACAGTGTGATTGTCAAAATTTTCAAGTGGGTGATGAACATAAGAAACTGCCTGGTTTCTATTACTTCTTCGATCCCAAACCTTAGTGACAGGGGTATCAAGACCAGTAACAGTACTATTTTCATCATCTTCTGAAGTATAAGATGTACTGCTCCCTGAATCACTTATCTGCCCATAAATATGGATGTTCTCATCGGTTTTATATGATGTCACTGACTCATTGTCTTTATATGAGGTAACTGAACTCGATCCATTCTTGTCCGCATGAATGGATGTATTTCCAACAGGGAATTGACTACTGTGTCCAGAATTAATGTGGTGTCCCTTAGGGGGAATAAGCTTGGAAGTAGTATCTCTTTCATTAGGTCTAGATATTGCTTTCGTGTGATCTACCTTCGGCAGTTTCCCTACCACAGGATGCTGTGAAATGTGCTCATTAGACTGGTTCTCACCATCCTTTTTCTTGTAATTTTTCCCTTTAGTCCACACATTCTCAAAATGTTCTGGAGCAAGAGCTTGAGTCTTTCTGCGTGAGATGACATCTAAAATATCTCCCCACTCTCCTCCTGAGCGATGTCGTTGAATACTTTGGTCATCATTAGTTTGGGGGTTTGCAGGCAATGAGCTCCATGTACGAGAAGATCGAGTATCAACTGAAACTGAAAGCAATGGATCTTTAATAGTATTATCACGAGCATTATGTTCTGCAGAAGTCTCTACATTTCTGGATTGACCATTTTTTAGCTGCACAAGCTCAACACCAGTAACAGAAGGATCAGAAGTCTTCGAGAAATCATGAGATGAAACCGGTAACTCATCAACTTTAGTGTGAGATGCCTGTTGAGCTGCAGCAACCCCCTTGTTAACCTTGGTCTTGTTAACTACCACGGATTCAATTCTCTCGTTAAGAAATCTGAAAAAAAAGGGGACAATGAGAACAACATAGATACATCAAGAATGATACAAAAATGGGAAAAACAGATACCTTGGATTTGCTAAGTTTAGGACAGGTCGTATTACAGCACATGCAAGAAGCTCCCTGACAGTATATCGAAAGAAAGAACACTGCAGATCTTCAGACTTGAAAGTTGCATGCATAAGACCGGTCATCAGATGCTGCAAAACCTGCAAGTTAAGAACACACAACATTATAACCCAAAATTAAGAAACACAGGAAAATAACATGGCTCGTGGACAAAAACAAAACACCCCATTACTCAATGCATGGATATAAAACAAGAAGGGGAAAAAAACCTTATGCTCAGCTTCTGCAGAAAATAATGCAGGATGCAATTTGTTCTTGGCAGCCAAAACAACTTTTAGTTCCATATCACGACTTTCAATTGTTAATGGACCTGTATGATGTTTTTCAATCTTTGAATTGGCAGCACGAAACAGCTCCAAGTGTGTACAAATAATATTAACAAGATCCCTGAACCAAAGAAAGCTAACTTCCATTCAATAAAATTACAATCTGATATAAAGAAAAATCGCAGTCAAAAAATGCCACTAAGAACCTTATTAAAAAATCTATCAAATTTATGTTTCTCATGCGTCCTGAAATTTCCCCAAGAACACCATTAATTATTTGCACTAACTCCTCAGGACCCTCTTTGTCTGGTGTTAAGCGAGAATACCAGAGATCTGTCACCCACTCAGAAATTAAATGTCTGGTGAAGTGATCAATTGCATCCTCAACGACAGGAGAATTCACTTTTGTTCTCCACTCAAACTTTGCAATAACTTTAGGATTTTCAATAGGCTTCTTTGAAGACTGAACATTGACGGAGCCTGCTTTATTGTTGTATGCTGCAGCTTTTCTCTTCATTTCAAAATCTAGCGACAAATAGCGGAGAATAATAATCAAGGAGGCTGCAGCTGGCAAGTTGACCCAAACTGAGGAGCTTGTCACTGATATGAAAGCAAAATAAATTAAACCAAACACCAAGATCTAAACACAACATGAAGCTATAAATTAACAAGTGAGAACCTCTTAATATGAAACGTTTTCCAGGTACTGAGAAATAAGACTTTGCTTGGAGACATGAACCAGTATCGACAAAGTTTATCATTACCAAAAGAACACAACAGTTGTACAGGTGTCTGAGAACCCAACCCTAGCTGATAAAAGTGATGAAACACAACTAAAATGTAGGGCAGCTATGGTTTCATTGAAAGATAATATTTTAGGAATTTTTACTTCTAGTTTATTCATAATTTAGATACCAAAAAAGTAAAAGCTTTTGAAGAAAACAAAATCTTCTCCCCCCTTCAAAAGAAAATTCAGACCTATCAAATCCTTCACTGACGTCAACTCATTTTTAATTTCTTTATTTATCCCTAGTTCAAACCCAACACAGTCACAGAATTATTTTTTATCAAGTTTCCACTGCATTAAATACTCAAATATAATTGTGGTAATGTTTTTTTATCCCGCTAATACTAAATCAGACACACACACAAATGCATAAGGAGGAGACATCACAAAAAAAAAAGAGACCATAAATTTTAGTAGCTACAAGACTACATCATTACAACGATATTTTCAGGGTCCCGAACGGGGCAAAAAGACTTTGCAATACACAACAAAAGGGGTCAAATAAAATTACACAATGATTTCTAATAAAGCTGATGTGATTTTCATAGTACCTATTTTCAAGGTGACTATAATAGAGTTAGGTTCCTATTTCCCCAGGTTTTTACAATATCTATGTAGTGTCCTCTATGTTAAAAGACAATAGCAGTTCCTTTAGTTGTCCAGAAATCTTGAGATTCTAGCAAGTACATGCCAGGTTCGTGCTACAATGATTGCTAACCCAAATTCTTTAAAGCATTTCATGCTTCCATAACGGATCTCACTTTGGTCAGTATCGTATCACATCACCCACAAAAACAAAGAAGCAAGTAAGACGTCTATACGAAATTGAAGAAAACAGCAGCTACTCTTTGATAGTGAAAATTTATACAATAACTAAGGCATCACTTTGCGCTAAAAATTATTGGCTGAATAGCCAATGTTCCTAAATTGACAATTAATCTATATTTTGATTTTTAAGAGCAACAAGAGAGATAAGTAGAATCCGGCAGAATTTTCCCCCACTTTTAAAACCTCCCAACATTCTTCCCACATAACAGCTCCAAACGACGTCGTCTTCTCTTAAAACTTACAAAACATCAATCCTATGTCCTAACTTCAACAGCATTGTTAAAATTGATTTTTCCATATCAAGCGCAATTGATGCTAAACGCCACACGAAGTTATTCCTACCATTCATCGTACCGCAAGTAATGTAATAACAACTATAATGCCTTCAAAACCCTCAGCACGCGATTATCATAACTAGGAGAAAAAAAAAAAAAAACTACTGAAACCAAAACAAGCAAAAACACACAAACAACTCTCTCAATTGAAGTTGATTAAACAAAGGAGAAACAATCACGGAGCGAAATGAAGTGAAGGAAAAGGAAATTGAAACTCACAGGACATGAGATAGGAGATTCCGACGACGCATACGACGAGGATGACGATCCGTTTCTTGGCTTCCTCGACGAGGTCTCTCACTACCACCTGGTTCGGCTTCGGCGGCATGTTCATCGCAAACGAAATTCTCCAAATCGCCTCGCAATTGGAAAAGTAAAAACTCGATTCAAATCAATCTCAACCTCATCGCAAGATAGAAAGGGAAACTCCGTTGAAGATGCTGACGAAGAATTGGATATAGAGAGAGAGAGAAGTTGAATTGAATCGACGAACGGAACGGTGTGACCGTTAGGTTTTTCGGTGGCGTTTGCCGGTGAAGGCAATGAGGTGATGTGGCGTGTGTGCTTGATTGTCTCACTTTCTGTGTCAGTTTTCGTTTGAACTCTCACCTCCTGATATTGACGTGGGATTCATTTTTCTTCTTTCTTTCTTTGCTACTCTCATTCCTTCTATGCTTATGCAGCTATTGCCATTTTCATTTCCATTTTCCTCTCTGCTCACAGTTTCTTTTTTTATTTAATTTTATTTTATTATAATTTTTAAGACAGGATTGAACTCTTGACCTCATCATTGATTTTTTTTTTTTTTTAAAAAAAATCAATTTTGTTAAAACAACAAACTTAAAGTTGACAAAATAATTGGGTTTGTTGACCGTTGCATTATGAGAGAGATGTTGTATTTTTCACGTTCTTTAAAAGGTAATACGACAAAAATAAAAAAATTCTAAGAATGTTAATTAAAAATTAAAACAAAATTAGCTTATATGAAGGTGGAAACGAAAACTATAAATATAAAAAAAGAAAATATGTGATATATCGTAAGAAAAATTTTATTATTTAAATTGTAGAGGTGAAGTTATCGTGTTGAAGCATGTGTAACCAATTATCCAATTGAAACAATTGCGTGGTAATAAATTTGACAGAAAAGATTTCCCATGCATGCGGATAGTGCTGAAACATGCTTGCGTAGTAGATTTATCCACTTACTATGTTCTACGAAGTGTGTTTTATTTCATGTCAATTTTTTATTTGAGTTTAAACTTACTTTTAAATAATCTAAATTAAAATGTATAAAATAAAATAAAATAAATTATCCATAAATATTTGTGAATAATAAAAATCTAAGTGTATTACAAATAAATACTTGACAGATAGATGGATAGCTGTCTTTCCCAGGACATCATATTGGATGAATGTTCAAAACTATTAAAATTAATTAGCTAACGCTATAATTATGTTTCCACCACATTTTCTGAAGAAAATATTTTATGAAAAACAGGTTATACAATCGCAACATAAAGTATTATTATATTATCATTTAATTGCAGGTGTTTTTATATGATAATTTGTTAATTTTAAATAACCATATTAAAAACATATTAGCTGTGATTTTTCTTTTAAATTTTGTGAGTACAAATAAAAGTTACAAAAGGACCATGTAATTGAACATGCCAACTATAGAAGAGTGTGACCTTATCATTAATAATTGTGACTGTGCATTATAGTTGTAGCTGTTACTACTTTTCGTCATGGACAGGTAGACACGACGACTATAATGCAGCCACACACAATCTTCTTTTTAGGAATTTGATCAAATGTTAAAAAATTACTTATAAAAAAGTACTTATTCGAAATGAATTTAGGTATGCCTAATTTACCTTAAAAAAACATTTGTTTACATGACTGCCTGTAAGAGGTTACGTAAATTGACATTAATTTTTGTAAAAAAAAAAAAATCGAATGTTGGCACGAATCGATTTTAAATATTTCATGTAGAATAGGGTCGTTTTAAATAAATGTTTTTATATTTCTTATAAATAAGAAGAAAACGGCAAGTTAAATATTATTAGTCAGAAGTAGGTACCAAGTCCAAGTGAAATAGTTATTCATAACATGTTGATATCGTACATGTGCAATTTTAGTTGTATAAGAGACATAACATATGCAAGTTCGAGGAACAATTTAAGTCACAAGTAATACATAAATTTTTGTGATGAATTTTGAATGAAAATATCAATTTTTATAATTATTTTATTTATTTTCTTAAAACTTGGCAACATATAATTTCTAAATTACAAACAGTGTAATTTGCTAGGATTCGGACACCTCCAAACCTAATATTAATAAATTTAACAAAAAAAAATCAATAAATTACAAATGCCATGGTTCAAACTTTCACAACCTTCAAAAGTATTATTGACATGCAATTATGTATATAACAAGTCAAACTGCGTGATTATTTAATAAAATAACAAATAAGTCATATTAAATTAAAGAATTGTAAATTTCTAACATAATTAGACAACTAAACCTAAAATATGCACATGATGTTTCTAAATTTAAGTTCCAAAGAAAAATAAAATATAGGATAAAAAATTAAAAATTTAAAAGTTAACGAGGAATTAAAATTTTGAGTAACAAAAGATGAAAAGAACATAATGATTGGTGATGGAAAAGAAAAGAAAAAAGTAATAACAAATAAGATAAGAACAAATGTGAAAAAAAGAACTGATATAAAAAAATAAAAAAAATTGACTCGATAAACTCTAAACTTTAACTCTTAAACTTTAAACCAAATAATACAATGAAAGTGAAAGAAGACAATATAAAAAAATCATCTTAGAAATAAGAAAACAAAAAAAATCATTAAGTGGCCAAAATTTATATAAAGAAGAACACCACAGTTATATTTAGAGTCATTATCTACTATTAATTATAAACATTGTTGTAAAGTTAAAATAATTTATATTTACTGTTAATCTTTTAATAATGACTCTAATGAACTATACTTATAAGCAGTTATAATTAACTTATTTAATAATTGTGCAATAATATAAATATTTATTACATTAGCTAGTTATAAATTCAAATGTTGTATTAAAATGGTAGATTTTGTACTAATTATTTAAAGTAATTTTTGTTCGTTGGTTTTTTAAGAATTGACCATGCGTAGATATTATTATTTTTATATTAAAATGAATTTAATGATTGCATTAATACATACATACAGTGAATAAACACATAAATAAATTATTATCTTTTATAAATAAAGGTAACAACGTCTTTATTAACAACCTTAATTACAGAGTACCTACCAGATTGCAACCGACAAAATAAAAAATAATAATAATTACAAGTACTGGTATAACCTTTAATATAACTAGTTTAAAAATCAATAAAATTATCATATATCATTTGTGATTTTACATCAGTGTAAAATTGTTTACACTGTTATTGCATGGTCATTTTTTTCGTGAAAAACGTAAAATTATTTTATAACACGTAAATATTGAAGAGCTATAACAAAAATGACATTTTGCAGAATGTGGCGTGTGAATGAAGTTTTCTCTCTCCGGAGAAAATGTGTTGCTCCTCATACATTTTGTTATAATGTGTAGTTATTTTGTTAGAAAAGGAAATTGAATTTATATATGGGTTTCTAAAATTGCAATGCTATAATGTGACGTAAACGTTAGCTTGTTTGCAGTTATAATGGAAACATTTTTTCTTGTTATTTTTATTTATTTTTTATTTAAATTTAGTAAATCTCAGCATATCTAGTGAGTTACGCAAAACTTTCTCTGTCCATAAATGGATGTTTAAAATTAAATGAATAACAAATAATGTCCTAAAATTATCTGTAAGCTTTAATTATTGTACAGAATTGGAAAGCGGGATTATGCATGATTATTATATTCAAATTAAATAACATTGTCATAAAAAACATAATAATTATATCCGAATTTGTCGATACTCAAATATTCATTTCTGACTTTGCTCTGACAAAATATTTAGTATTTTTTACGTTATTTAAATAAAAAAATATACAAATTTAAATTAATCTACCAAAAAAGTTTTTTATGCTTAAGTTTTCAGTGTTTTTCTAGCCTGTCATTCTTAGACACGACCTTACCTCGTCTGCGTCAGACGGTCGTACTTGCGTAATAAAAGGAAAATAAAATCGAAAAAAATAATACAATAATTTATGTTTATTAGACAAACACTACGCATCACTTTAATTCTAAAAAAATGAATCTTTTTTACTGAATTATATAATTAAATAGTAAAATATGAGTTTGAAAAAAAAAAAAATAAGAACACGTGCCGTCGTATTTCGTCTGTTTTTCCGACCATTTAGTTTTATATTTGTATATATTAAATTCCCGCTGAAGCGAGTGGCGTTGGAAGTTGAAGCAAAACGCAACAGGAAGCAAGTGAAACGACGGAGTTGAATTACAGAATGTGCAAAACGGTGTTTCTTTTGAACACGTTATGAAAAGTAGCGTCGGAGTGCTTAGTAGAAGAAGAAGTAGCTATCATCATCATATTGGGGCCCACCACACACACCACATTCCACTTTATGTCTAAAAAAATCAAATGTGATGATGCAAACTTCTCGATCCTAAACCTTCTTTTCCTTTCACACTTCCCTTTCTATTTTTAATCAAAAACCCTCGCTCTCACCGTCGCGTCGGAAAGCTTCGTCGGCCATGTCGTCTCCGTCGCCGGCGGGGACTCCTTCCGACACTAACTCCACTACCTCTCCTCCACCTCGTCCTCCGGAGGAAACACCTCTCGTACCTGACAACACAACTGTCTCCCCTCCTCCGCCTCCTGACACCGGCAATGCCACCGTTACTCCTCCGCCGTCACCTGCAGTTACGTTTAGCCGCGCTAGCAGCGGGTTGTCGACGGGTACATTGACTGGGATAATTATAGGGGCCGTGTTAGGTGCAGTAAGTATGCTTATCGTTGGGTGCGTTTTCGTTTGCGTCTATAGGAAATGGAAAAAGAAGAGAAGCCAGAACAACTACTCTCAACCGTCACAACCGAAAGGTCAGGGTGCACGCATGTTTGTAAAATTCGATTACAAATGGATTTCGGTTAAGATTGTTTTTCAAATGAAATTATTTAAGTTTGAATGCTGGCGTTATTAATAATTTATTACTGAAAGATTCGGTACAAAATCACGTTAGCCGGTATTTCAGCTATTTTTTTTTTTTTTTTTTATGATGGATTATAAAAATCAACAAGCAAGTACACTGAAGTAGAAAATACAACTGTTGCCGTGTATGTGTGGCAGCTTCTGCTGTCGTTTTCCCAATGGCAGGAGATTAATTAACTTCGTTTTGTTGCTTATGATTAATGCCGCGAGAATCGTAGTAAATGTGCCGGTTCTACTCGTGCACTCTGTAATGTGATTTCCTTTTAGGAACGAACTAAGTGTTAGGGTTTATTGTGGCAGTTCAATTTAAATTCTGTTTGATGGGTTGATATACACATTTGTTTTGTTTATTGCTTATCTCATATAATAAAAAAGTATACACGGTGTGGTGGAGTTTTGTTCCAATTTGTGTGTAAAACTGGCAAAAATGTGGATTGGAATTGATTTTGGTGTCAATGTCTCCAGCTGACATGGCTGGTGGCAACCTTCGGCATTGGCAATACACTGTTTCTCCGACGACAGATGGTAAAGTAGGCTTGCCGCCCAAGTCTAGTCCTACAGGCACTGGCAGTAGTTTGGGGTCAGAGAAGGTGCAGCCTTCACCTGGCATTTCCTTGGCGTCTCAAAGCACGTTTACATATGATGAGTTAGCTATGGCAACGGATGGATTCTCCAACTCAAATCTTCTTGGTCAAGGTGGTTTTGGCTATGTCCACAAAGGAGTTCTCCCAAATGGGAAAATTGTTGCAGTCAAGCAGTTGAAATCTGAGAGTAGACAAGGGGAGCGTGAGTTCCATGCAGAAGTCGATGTCATTAGCCGTGTGCATCACAGACACCTTGTTTCCCTAGTTGGTTACTGCATATCAGACAACCAGAAGATGCTTGTCTACGAGTATGTGCCAAATAATACACTAGAATTTCATTTGCATGGTAAGATCTGCTAGCTCATTTAGGATGCAAATTCAATTTAACTATCGTTTTCTGAGATAGGATGCTGAAATGCCACAAATAAGTGTGCTGATTCGTTGTTGTAAATGTTTTAAAGTTGTGTAGAGCATAATATTTGCATGCAATACAAAGTTAATTGCTTAATTCTTTCTTGTACAAAAGTTTGGATTTTATTTTAATTGATATATTGGTTTTATGTGTAAAATATATTACGTAATCGTCACTTTTTAACAAGAATGAAAATTTTGACCTAGTGTGGTTAGTAATTGAGTAATGAGGATTCCACTGTCTCTGTGGTAGATTGATGATTTAACTCATATCTCACAAGTATGATACTGTAGTTCTAAATGAATCATGAATATCATACCAGGAAAGTACAGACCACCAATGGACTGGTCGACAAGGATGAAGATTGCTATAGGATCTGCAAAAGGATTGGCATATCTACATGAGGATTGTGAGTTTACTGTTAATATATTATGTACTTTGCAAAAAAAATGGCCGTGTTTTTAGTTCATGATGTTAGTTTTGAAATTTACATTTTTAATCTTATGTCATTTTAGGTAATCCCAAAATCATACACCGAGACATCAAGGCGTCTAACATTCTTATTGATGATAGTTTTGAGGCTAAGGTAAATTTATAACTTTTTATCCTGCAATCCTGGATATGTAGTTTTACAAAAAATGGAAGTTCATACTCATTATTTTTTTTATTCCTAACAAATCTTATTTTCCCTGTTCAAGTACCTGCTTCCACAAAGCAGATTATGCCTGTTGTGTTGTTAAGAAATGTTATAAAGCTATGCATAATACATCATGCCAACAGAATCAACATATTGAAGAGCCTCTTACTTGAATGGTGAACAAGATGAATAGGTGGATGGACTTGAATCTGTTTCACTTTCTATATTGCAAACAGCCAGATCTGGCGGGAAATGGTTAAATGAACTAAAAATGCTATGGAAATTGTTCATGTTCACATTTAACACTTCATATCTATGTACCTCATCTGCTACTCTGCATAGTAGAATAATGTTTCAGAATCTTTTGTTCAGGTTGCAGATTTTGGACTTGCAAAGTTTTCGTCAGACACAGAAACCCATGTTTCTACTCGAGTGATGGGAACTTTTGGGTTAGATTTCATCATATATATCTCTTGAGTCTAATTTTGAGATACTTTTACTGGGCAGTATGTTTCATGGATTTATTTTTCCTTTTTCTATTAATTATATGTTACTGAAACTCTAAATTCATTTAATTCAGATACATGGCTCCAGAATATGCTTCTAGTGGGAAACTAACTGAAAAGTCAGATGTTTTCTCCTTTGGTGTTGTGCTTTTGGAGTTGATCACTGGACGGAAACCCGTTGATAAAACTCAGCCCTTCTTAGATGACAGCATGGTTGAGTGGGTATGTAGCATTCAGTACTTCGTTGATGTTTCTGTTTAGATAGTTATGCATAACACATGGTATTTATGTTAAGAGAGAATGTGCTCCTTTGGCATCTTTTCTTAGGATAGATATTCTTTGACACCACTCTTAAAAAAATATCCATCTTATATCTGCTTTTTGTAATAAAATATTATATTTTAATAAAATAATGGGTGGTGATATTTTCACACCCAGCAAAAAAAAAAAAATACCCACTTGACAACTCACTCAAAATAATAATATTTTGATCATATTTATTTTATTTTTTAACTTAAAGTTCGAATACATATTATTCTATTACTAAAATGAGTTGCCAAGTGGGTGTTATTTTTTTAAGGAGGAGTGTCAAACTATTATTTTCCTTTAGTATTTTTGGATCAGTTAATGAATTTTCCCAAGCACGAGAACATTTAGAGAAGAGTGCATGTGATCAGGAACTTGCATTCTAATGTTGTATTTGCCTTTAAACTTTTTTTTCAAGTTGCAATCTTGAACTTTTAACCTGTTTTTTCAGTTAAATGAGTAAATATTATTCAAAAATCATATTCCTTTCCGTGTTTTAAAAATTCGGAAAGCCATGTATCTTGTCCTATGGAGATCAGTTTTGGAGCTACATTATGCGTATACTTGAAAAATTAATAAAATCTTATCACCTCTTATCTTGGAACTATGTCTGCTCAGATTAGTTTTAAATTTGTCTTCAATATCTTGTTTTAGATGCCAACTGTATTGATCTCGGATGAAGCTGTTTTTAGTTTGCAACCATGTCAAATTACTTCCAAGAAATTCTGGTTTTACTTAAATTAACGCTGAAATAATATCAGGGATATTCTGCAACAATTAGCTGACAGTCTTGCTGACAATCATCCCCCCAAAACATCTTGTACTGAAGCATTGTGTGTAAATTACAGGCTAGGCCTTTACTGTCTCAAGCTTTTGAGAATGGCAACTTTGATGAACTTGTTGATCCAAAGTTGCAGAATAATTACAATCATGATGAGATGATTCGAATGGCTGCTTGTGCTGCAAGTTGTGTGCGCCATTCAGCCAGGCTTCGACCTCGAATGAGCCAGGTGAGTTGGTTGATTCTGAAGATATGTTTGAGAATAAACTGTGTGTTTTGCTTTTATAATCAAATTGCTTTGGTTATTGTCTCTGACAAGGGTATGTAGTAAAATGCCTCCCTGAAAGGCATTCGCCTGCTTCTCGTAGACAGAAAAAGTCCGTGTTGTGTTATAACATATTACAAATTACAAAGTATTGTCAGGATATTTGATTTACGGGTTGATGATTTTTTTCAAGTTTAGAAATTCATGACCAACTCTGACCATTGCAAACTAAGATCTGGTGCGTGCTTGCCTATGACAATGTTAAAATTAATGACACTGAGCAGGTTGTTCGAGCTCTGGAAGGAAATATTTCTCTAGAAGATCTAAATGAGGGGAGCGCACCTGGACACAGCAGAGTTTTTGGTTCTTTTGAGAGTTATAACTATGATAGCGTCCAATACAGTGAAGACATGAAGAACTTCAGGAAGCTGGCACTGGAAAGCCAAGAGCAAGGTATTAGTGAGTACAGTGGTCCCAGCAGTGAGTACGGTCGACATCCATCTGTCTCTACCAGTTCGGGACAGCAAAATACGCAGGAAATTGAATTAGGGGAACGTGAAGGGCAGCAACCATGATTCTGCGACAAGCTCTTGATTCATGATTCCTACGTCATTCTTCCGACATCAGTTTGCTAGTGCACACCCATGAAACTGGTACAGGTACATATTTAGTATATTTTGCGGGTCCAATATATTAATTGGCTTGCACACGATGAGTAGGACTTAGAGCTGTGTCTTTTTTCCCGGTGATTTACACGGTCTAACTTGTTTCCCAAGTACAATTCCTGAATTATTTGATACACCTGAAGCTTTGTAAAGCTTGATTCATTCTTGGATGCTAACATTTGTTCTAACTGGAAAGCCTGACATTGAGACTTATGTTGAGGATGTGGGTATTTTGTACTTATTTGGTGAGCTTTGTGATAATGCATTCTATGATTCTTCGCCTGGTGTTTAAGACTTGTAGCTACTCAGTTTTATTGTTTGTATTGGAAGGGTCACAAGGAACACTGGTGTTTTCCCCACCGAACCCGTGTAACAACAATCTTGGTGCAACCAAAGTACTTTATTTATTTTTTGTAGTCTCTGTTGATTTTTTGGTGCGCTCAACTTCAAACCAATAGTAACAATTTTACTTTTTCGCTTTCAAGAGAGTTAAATCCATGTTTTCATGGGTGTATGAAGACAAAATCGTCTTGTTTGTATGAAGATGCTTTGTGATTCACTAAATTTAGTTGGACAAAAATTTTCACGGTTTTACAAAAAATTGATCTGCGTGGATGCTGGAAAAAAATTGGCCTTTGGAAGGTGAAATATAAAAGTAATTTGAGTAAATGCGCAAAGGGCAGTGTAGTTGTCGTTTACTAGATCGGTGTATTTTTCTTTTGTTCAATTTGGGTAAAAGAAGAGTGAGAAAACATTTGAAAGTGGTAATTTGTAAAAAAGAAATGTATATTCGTATGTTTCTACTTGTCTTGCCTCTTGGTTGACAATAAACCTGCAAACTGTAGATGCATAATGACTGTCTTACTTTTTAAGTTTCAACAAACTATTTTCTAAAATACGTTTTAATTAAAAAAAAATAAACATTTTATTTTTCTGAAGAGAAAATATAACTAGACTACTTTGTACTTATATATGGGCCTCTTGGCTATCATATTACGATGTAGAATTAACTCTCCAATATTTAAGTTTTGGGTTTATACCTAAGTAAATATTGAAAAATGGATCTGGAAGGTAAAAATATTGTTCTGATTTATATACTATAAATTTATTTTATTTTTTATTGACATGAGATCTTTAATATAAATATAAATATTTTATTTATGAAATTGGATATTTATAAGTAGTTCAATGATAGATCACCATATTAATGAACGTGTTTATATTTAACTTAAACAATTTATGAAGTGAAAATTACTTCTATTTATATATTTTAAGTTAAATTTATCTTTAGGAGTGTTGTCACTAACTAAATCATGATATAAGAATTAATGTTAGTGTCTAAATATTTTACTATATTAACTAGCACGTGGTTACTATCAAGACGTCTAATATTTTATATCTTTCATGTGCTGTGCTTATTATTTAAGTCATACATATATACTATTAAACTCATCAAAACTGTATACACTATATTAAAAGTGTAACGGACCGGACCATACCATAATTTGATATATTAGTATTTGTCAATGTTTATAAAATCATCGTTTGTGGAATTAGTGGTATACTTCTATTTCTATTTATATAAAATCAAATACACCTTAACTAATATTTTAGCAAGAAAAATAATATTTTGTTTCTCTGTTATAAAAGAAACTTGACGATTAATAATTAAAAGGTCTTTGTCAAATAGTTTATTCTCAGTTAAACATGAATCAAACAATATTTTTTAGTCTAGTTTATCATCTCAGCATGCAGAAAATGAGATATTTGGTGGAAAAATAAAAAAAAAATATACTTATTACATATTTTATAAGAACCAAAGGAGCACTGAGTTAATTTTTGAAAGTTTAAAATAATTATTTTTGTGTGAAATTAGTAAACGTAGTTATTAATATCGAAGATGAAGATATGGGTAGTTTGGGAAATAAGAGAGTGAGTGAGTCATGGCTGGCATTCGTTGTTTAGTTTGTAACTCACTCTTCTTCTTCCATCTGTCTTTCAAACTTTCTCTGGCGCAAATCATTCTAAACTTTAACATTTCCAAATACAATTTTTCTTTCCCAATTTTTCCCTCAAAAAAAATTTTCATTTTCGAGTAAAAACACACTTCCTCATCCATGGCATCTCGCCGCCGCATGTTATTGAAGGTCATAATCCTCGGAGATAGCGGGCACCCTTCTTCTTCTTCTTCTTCTTCTAATTTCATAATTTTTTTTTTAATTTAATCAACAAATGGGTTAAATCAAGTAGTCTGGCAAGAAGAGAAAAAGGGTTGTTGCATTTATATTAGAAGTTTATAGTTTTCATTGAAATTTCCGATCTTTTTTATGTTTTGTGATAAAAAATTCATGGAATATTGGGAAATGCCAGTGACTACTGATTATGTTTGGATTCCTGGGAACATGAAACTTTTTTGTCTAAATAAGCTTTTTGGAATGATTAAAGGAAGAAAAATGGTTATTGATTCTATAGATTTGCAATTTTCTAAAATGGGTCAGCTGCATGTGATGCCGATGATACCAATAATTGCTGTTTAGTTAGATATTCACCAAGATGGCAAGATCTCTATGCTAATTGACGTTTTTTTCTTTTTGGCAGGGTTGGTAAAACATCACTGATGAATCAGTATGTTCAAATCTCAGATTTTTCTTCTAAAATTATTTTTTATGGCTTTTGGGAAATGTCTGATGACTATTTTTTCTATTTGATTTCTGTTTTCATGATCATTATTTCTTCCCTTTAGGTATGTGAATCGTAAATTTAGTAATCAGTATAAGGCAACCATTGGTGCAGATTTTCTCACCAAGGAGGTTCAATTTGAAGATAGGTTGTTCACATTGCAGGTGAGAGATACAAGAACACACTGTTTCTTTTTTGTATAAACACATACAGTTTTTTGTGATGTGTTCTCCAGATATAATAACCTATAGCTTATTTGTGAGATTTTGTGAAGTATAAGCCTTTAATAAAAATCGAATTTGGAAGGATAAAGAAATATTCTGGGGTTCTTTTTTTGTAAAATTAATGTCAGTGTGATGTATGAAATGTCTAGCTCTGCCTGATCATTGTGCATGGTATGTGGTGATGGTTGGGGCAAGTGCTTGGCACTTTCTACTTGATAAAAGATAAATGTGTGACTATTTTTTACCGTGTTATATTTCATTAAACGGTTCATTCTTTGATCTGTTTGAAGATTATGGAAGAAGATTAATCATCTAAGATTGAGTTGTTCTTCTCACCATGCATGCAGATTTGGGATACTGCTGGTCAAGAGCGGTTTCAGAGTCTTGGTGTGGCTTTCTACCGCGGTGCAGACTGCTGTGTCCTTGTTTATGATGTAAATGTCATGAAATCCTTTGACAATCTTAACCACTGGCGAGAAGAATTTCTTATTCAGGTTTTTCTTTTTATCATTCTCCTGCTTTGTGGTATGGCCATATCACTTTTGTTAAAGATCAGTGTGAAACTCATGCAAAATATTTTACTTTCAGGCTAGTCCATCTGATCCTGAAAACTTCCCGTTTGTTGTCTTGGGAAACAAAATAGACGTGGATGGTGGAAATAGCAGAGTTGTAAGTTATTTCTCTTCTCATAGTATAAATTGCCTACATAAAATTTCTGTGTTCAATGATCTGTGGTGAGTAGGTTTCTGCTATAGTTGTGGGAAGATATGCTAACAGCTACATTTTCTTTTTCCTTTTACATGTATCTGTTCTTCACAACATCTTCTGTTGCAGATTTCTGAGAAGAAAGCAAAGGCATGGTGTGCTTCAAAGGGAAACATACCCTACTTCGAGACATCTGCAAAAGAAGGATTTAATGTTGAAGCTGCTTTCCAGTGCATAGCAAAAAATGCACTGAAGAATGAACCTGAAGAAGAAATGTGAGCATTCCTGAACTTTTCTAAGTTATTTTGTTTATGTATGGCATTATTCATTATTTATTGCTCCTACAAGTTCAAGTGTATCTGTTTCCATTTACTCATGACAAAGCTAAAGTGTGTTGTATGTTAATTATTGTATCAGGTATCTGCCTGACACAATCGAAGTTGGTGGTGGTGGACGGCAACAGAGATCTACTGGATGTGAATGCTGAGTGGAGAGAGAGTTCTCTGGACTTTACTTGCTGGTGTTATGCCAAAATACAAACACCCCTCATGGATTATGAGCCAGCAGCTACTTTATTGACTCTGTAAAACCAAGGACAAATTCCAAATTTTGTTTTGTATCTATCTAGTGGATTAGCTACCATCATGTTTATTTTTCTATCTATTCCCCTTTATCTTTTAATGTTTGTGACAAATGTTCCTCCAAATCTGGAAATATATGTTGAAAATTGTTGTGTTCAATTGAGTTATGACAATGATGTTCCTAGTCTTAAGTATGCTTCATTTGTATCATTTGATGAAAAAAGTAGTTCCTATTTTGTATCGTTTGATGAAAATCACGTTCATGATGACAATAGGGTGAACACCACTTTTATGATAAAAAAAGTAAGTGGAGATTGGTATTTCGCTTGTTGAAGATACATGCAGAATTTAATTTGTGGAAGATTGTGTTGGGTGGCGAAAGAACACCATCACTAGAATTGTTCTTGACAGAATTATTTGGGGAAGTCATGAATGATTTGTGTTATATAAGTAGTAATTTTTTTTTTCTTGCTTTCAAAACATTAATATGTTTACTTTTAATATAGGATTTTTTTTTATATAAAATAGAAAGATTTGAAGAAAAACAAGATTATAACTTTCTGCGTACTATAATTTCTTGACATATGAAAAGAGTATTTAAAATGTAATTTTGAAATGGTAAAAAATGGTGGAATATATCATTTGTATGAGTAAAGTACTTGCAAGAGGAAGTTTTCTGTTATTCAAATTGAAGAAGTGTCGAGCCACATATGGGCCATAATTGTTGGGGAAAAAAGAGGTTTTTGCTTCCACATAGTTACTAAATGCACCTCATAGTAAGAAAATGACTTAAATGCCCTCCCTCGTGCACCGCGCTGCCATTGCCGTTTGGAAAGGAGGAAGAGAGAGAATCGTTTAAAAAAGTTCGTTCTAAAAGCTATAATTTATGTTCTGAAAATTCTGTTATGAAAAGTTCATTTTGGGATAAATTTCATTTATTCTAAAAAAAACTTGTTCTAGAAAATTAATTCTAGAAAACTCATTTCAGAAGTATCATATAAGTTCTAAAAAATTTATTGCATAAAATTTATTTCAGAAGTTTCATGTGTTTTATGTTCCGGAGATCTTATTCCAAAGATCCTGTTTTATAGATTATGTTTTGGAAATTTTATTCTCAAAATTTCAAAATGTTTATTCTGAAAGATTTTTGGAACAGATAATCCTGACTATTATGAAAGATACAAAATGGGCCTCTTTTAAAAATTATGAGGTGCAATTAGAAATTATGGGAGTACAGGAATAAAAGGAAAAGAGAGCCCGAGGCCCAGAAAGGTTGCACATCATCACCGCTTCAAGGGTTTGGTATTCTGTATCCCCGTGAATTTAAACCGCCACCCCCATATAACTTTAAATGACCCTTTTGCCCTTATAAAAATTGTGTTTTACATTTTAGAAACATAAAATCTAAAATATAAACTATACATCCGAAAATATAAAATCCAAAATACATATACATATTTAGAAACATAAAACTTAAAATACAAATATGTATTACATATCTTGTATTTCATTTAATATGCTGCGAAATATGGTTATAATAAATTTTAACACTTATTTTAATTTTTACATATTTTTTTAATTGAAAATGTGATATGATTTATTAGCAGACAATAAAATGTGATGTTCCTGATAATACATTTCATATTACATATTTAAACAGGTATATTTAGATCTAAAATATAAATTTTAAAATATATTTATTTAGGATAACTTTGTCATTTAACCGTAATGGGAGTACAGAAGCACGGGGTGCAGAATGCAAAACTGGCGCTTCAATCGGTGGCATATATAATGGATAATGGAGATTGGGAAATGGAGAAAAAGAAGGGAATGGAGTCCACCAAAGAACAATCGGGAATTTTTGATCAGATCTTACCTCCACGTCTAGAAGATGCCGGCCTCGAAGATCCTGCCCTTCCACCGGAATCCATCCACCAGGCTTTTCTCCAAGCCGCTGCCGCCGTCAAATCACGCGCCGCTTCCATTTTCTCCTCCACCGCCGACACGGACGATGACGATGACGGTTGCGTAAGCGACCCGTGGCCCGCCTCCAAGGAAGCCTCTGATGTATTCGTCGGAATCGACACGGAAAATGAACCGCCGGGATCCTGCACCGTCGAGAGGGGAGTCGAGGCTAGCGCCGACGAAGTCAGGGTTGTTGGAAGCGGCGGCTGTGGCGGCGCGGATGATGTTGTTGTGGCGGGGAAAGGGAAATTGGGAGAGGATGTGGAAGCGTGCGTGGATGAGTTACAAGGGTTGAATATCGAAGATGTGGAGAAAGATGGTGAAGTTAGAGGAAACAATGATGAAGAAAACAAGAAACCTACCTTGGCTGAAGGGTTTGCGTGAAAAGGGGTGAAATTTTCATGTTCTTGTTCTTTACCCACTTGTACTAGTTTCTATGATAGGCCTATTAGGGTTCTTGATGTTGGTTTCAATGTGAAGAAATTTTCTTGTATGTTCATAAACAATGTATTTCATTTGCAAGGTAAATTGTAAGATTGTTGATTTCACTAGTTATCATATAGCATGGGGATATTTTTTAATCTGGACGATTAAATAAATAAGATCAATTGGTTTTCGTCTTTATAACTTCTTGAATGACTTTTTTATCAAGGTCGTCAAAAACTTCCATTTTAGAGACATTATGTACGAATTTTATGTGGTGTTTAACTACGAAATTGAGATGATTTGATAAAGAAGGAAGTAGAGAAATAGAGATGAATAAAAATACAGGAAATAATTCAAATTATTTGTTCTCTTCCTTTATCGAACACAATAAATTTTCTTGGTCGCGTTCATATTTGCACTGAATTCGTTTAATTTTTTGCACTAAGATGTTTGAAAAAATGAAGTACTCAAATTGGGATAAAACTTTATCTCATACCAATTTATCGAGATGTTTTTAAGTACCATATTTTTAAAATAACTAAAACATCCTTTCTCAAGGAAACACTTTTACTCTCTCTCTTTGTGGTTAATATATAGGAATTGAATATTTTAGCAAGTAATTGTATATTTCCAGTACTAATACGTGTTTGATTACGAAGATAAATAAATCCGTTCAGGAAATAGTTCGATGAATAAATGCCTTGCAATCGATATGTTTGATCAACAATGTTATTAAGATGTTGTAATCGATATGCTTGATGAAGAATATTAAGATGAAGAGGAACTAAATCAAAATTCAGAAATAGATAAAGCAGCAACATAGATAGATATTAAGAAGAATCTCCTGAAGTGAGAAATTATTACCTAATGCACGTGTCTCAATCCTGGTAGTTCCATGGCGGCCATAGATCACACTAAGGGAGTTAACAGCGGCTTTCCAAGGAAATGAGCTTCGAGGTTTCCAAGGACAAGGTCAGCCATGGCCGTTCGAGTTTCTAATGTGCCACTTCCAACATGGGGCAGCAAGACAACATTTTCAAGCCCAAATAGCTCTTCCGGAACAACAGGCTCATTTTCAAACACATCCAGCCCAGCCCCACCCAAACGACCTTCTACAAGTGCTGACACTAACTCTGCCTCATCAACAAGCTTACCTCTTCCAATGTTAATAAGATAACGCTTGGGATCAAGGGCATCGATCACCTCCCTGTTGATTATGTGATGGGTTTCCTCCGTCAATGGGCATGCTACTACCAGAATGTCGCAATTAGATGCTAATTCTACAACACTTGGATAATACTTGTATTTGGAGTCTGGTTTTTCAGTTCTAGAGAAGTAGCATATTGGACAGTTAAATCCTTCAGCTCTCTTCGCAATTGCTTGGCCTATCCTACCTAACCCAATAATGCCAACAGTTTTCCCAGAAAACTGCAAGGAAAATACTCACCATCAAAATTAATTTGCTGTTACCATATATCTGATTTGTATAATTTTCTTAAAGGTTACAGTACTTTGATTTTATTTTTTATTTTTTTCAAATGAATGTTATCTTTCAAATTAATGTAATATTATCACTCTAAATAGTATTTAGTGGAGTAACACTCTAGATCCAATTAATGTGTGAAATCACTGTAACCTAATTCAATTGCGAGTGAAGAAGAATGCAGAAGGAAGCAAACAAACCTTAGTGGTCAACTTGTAGTAACCGCGCTTCCACTTGCCGCTCCTGACAAAGCGATCGCTCTCGCAGATTTTCCTGAGGAGCGCCAGCATCAAGGCAATAGCGAGGTCAGCGACATCGTCGGTCAACACGTCGGGCGTGTAGGTCACGCGAATCCCCTTCTCTCTGCACTTCTCCAGGTCAACCTTATCCACTCCCACGCTGAAGCTCGACACGATCTCCAGCTTCGGCAGCGCGTCGATCAGCGCCGCGTCCGCG
>Ga0123340_1000104_pt1 | contig 36629 bp, 12 predicted proteins | sample SirMexnodulemix_FD_89961 | JGI IMG/M metagenome (GOLD analysis project Ga0123340, IMG submission 89961) | Root nodule microbial communities of legume samples collected from Mexico - Siratro Mexico nodule mix | ecosystem: Host-associated > Plants > Roots > Nodule | place: Mexico: Nepantla...
TAATTCCACTTTAATCCATCCATCTTAACTTTACCCAACTCGTATTAAGTGAAAAAAAAAATCTAAAACAAGTCACAATAAATATTGTGACTTGTTTTAGATTTTTTTTTTCACTTAAGACGAGTTGGGAAAAGTTAAGATGGATGGATTAAAGTGGACTTATTTGCTTTTCTATTTCATGTGTTTATTTATTTATTTTCCTTTACATGATTTGTCGTATTTTTCATTTTCTTTCTCTTGATTTTCTTTTTCCTCTTTCTCTTACACTTATCCACAAGTGTACGTCGATCAATGTTTGGTATATAAGTGGTATCTGTCCTATATATAATTAGGGTGTTGAAAAGTCACAAACATGATTGATGTTTTTTCTTTGCATCAAAAAAGAAAATCATAATCGATATAAAAAATAATGTGGTATGGATAGCTCAAGGTACAACTAAACCTTTTATTTTAATAGTTATTTGGCCATTAGAGTATTAAAAATAGTTTTGGATGTAAGAAAAAGAAAAGGAAGAAATTATAAAATAAGTTTTTTTAAAAAATCGTTTATTATGATATTTTTTAAAGAATTGGGTCACTGTTATTTTTGTGTTGGTTTAAAATAACCGTAAATGTTACTTATATAACAGTTAATTTTGCTTATAAACTAGATTTTAAAAATATAATTATTATTATTATTAGAGCTATTGAAATCGCCCCTATGGTATAATTGATCGTTTTAATATTAACAAAAAGCGTCATAGACATAATTATCTACTATATATTTCATTATAGTATATATTATGAGAAAATAGTCAATGCATAAAAAGTAAGTTTATCGTTTCAATGATGTTTTTAATAAAAGATCATCGAATTTGGATGTGATAAATAAATATAAATATTGTGGAAGAGAATAAAAGTGGTATGTACCAATGAGAGAAAAAAAGAGGTGCTTATAAAGATGCAGCATAATATTACACATTACACAGCAGATTATGTTCTTATAGAAAAGATATAATTTAGAGTATTATTTATACGGTATTTATAATTGATTATTGTTTATCATAATAAATCGTGACAATTATTAATTTTACTTTTCATCTTCTTTTTCACTTTTTCATCCTTTTAATCCAAATTACAACTTATTATGCAGTGAATATATGATTCACATTTACGATAATAATCTAAAATTCATGACATCAGTATTCCTAATTATTGATGGACAATATAATTTTTTTTATAATAATATCACGTGAGCATTTAACTCATTTATCACAATATTATTGTTTTTCTTTCTCAATCATCTACTTTAATCTATCCTACAATCTCATGTTTGAAAAGTTATCTTTGAATATTTGAAACAGTTATTTGTTCTCCAATAGTGATGGTTACTACGAGAATGTTTGGTATGAAATTGATAAAAGAGCCTGCAATTGTAATCGATTAAATTGTGGTTTTTCTTTTATTTATCTTCTTTATTTTTGAATAGAGTGATAAAAGATCAAAGAAAAATAAAATGAGTCAAATCTATATAAAAAATTTGAGAGTAATTCAAATTCAAAATTTTTAAAATTTAATGTTTATTATAATTTATAAATAGTTACAAATCTTACTTTATAGTTCGTTCTATTAGATTTAAAGTTTATTTTTTAGAATTTTTTTAATTTTATTTTATTTCAAATTTCTCCAAAAAATATTTTAACACTTTCTTTTGTCCAAAATCTTAAAATAATGAGTTTATAAATTTTATATTACTCAATTTTTTCACTCTACTTAAGGAGAAGAGTTTATGGAGAAGATTTAAACTCATAATGCATAAGGAGTCATCGTACAAAATATTGATTTCTTACTTTTAAACTTGTCTAAATTTGTAACAAAATATCCTTATTCAATAATAATTTTAATTTTTTTCCTCAGTGTAACAAATGGTAGAAGCAGTAAGTTTTGTGATATTTTCCTCCATGTCTTAATTTATGTAGTAACTATTTTTACACTTATTATATATTTTTTTTAGTGTTTCATCTGTTATTTTTGGTGTGTTCACCAAAGGAAAGAATCGTTCATTTTGTTCTGTTTTTAAATTCAATTATAAATTAGTGATGTTTTTGTATGATATGAAGACCTCACACTAATATACCCCTAAGGGGGAAAATAGAAAAGAAAACAGAAATATCTTTTCTTGCATCTAGAGAGTATCTGTCTCATAAAAAGCACAGTCAGAACACCTAAGTATATGTATTTTGGACCGAATAAGAATATTACCATTGTGGAAGAAAAAGAAGGGGGAAAATCAGATATCTCAAGCTGATTGGTTGAAAGGCAAGAATCACACATAGAGAGGCATAGATATAGGCATAGGCATAGGCATATGCAGATGAACGTCAACCTCACAATCCTCCAAAAATCAATCCAAGGAATCGTGCTTTCTTATTTTCTTTTTCATTCCATTTTGGCATATATTTATTAACAGTGAGGGAGTGCGAACTAAGACACCACACAAATAGAATCCCATCTCAAACAAGACACGTACGTTTGTCAGTTACCATACAAAAGAAACTCTTGTGGGAGACGTGTAAACGAATTTCCCACCCACTCCCTTTGCTTTATTCCCCACACAAACCCACCCCTTCTCCCATTTCAAATCTCCTCTACACAACAACATTGCAACTCTCTCTATCTCTCTCTCTCTGCATGAAAAGAAAGCAACCAACCCTTCATGGCTCACCAATCCTCTGCTGAATCTGATGACCAGATTCTTTCAGAGCCATTGGACCTTAACAGTCCCCATCCAAGTAAAGATATCATCAACATGGAGCAGCAGCAGCAACAAGATGGTGTTGATAAAGATAAGGGTGTTGCAAAGGAAGACCCATCTGCTTCAAAACCCCTTCTTTGCAATGAGGAGAAGATGGCATTGCAAGAGGATGCAATAATGGATGGTGTTGGTGAAGAAAGTAGTGTAGCAGAGGGTTTAGAAGAGGATAGTGGACGCGAGAGGCTGAAGCGGCATAGAGTGGAAGTGGCTGGGAGGGTTTGGATTCCTGATATGTGGGGTCAGGAGGAGCTGTTGAAGGATTGGATAGATTGCACTGCATTTGATGCCCCTTTGGTTCCAAGCAGAATCTCCACTGCACGAGAGGCTTTGGTTGAAGAGTGTACAAGAGCAAATGCTGCTGGACTAAGAATAGAGAACAGGTGTTAGATTTTTCGTTTCTGTGATTCAGTTTAACGACAACCACATATTCATCACGGATTGTTTAGTAATCCTAATCTTTATATAATCCGATTTGTTTTTTTTTTTTCTTATGACAATTTCATTTTCTGAAGATACATTTGAAAAACTCAACAAACATTTCGGAAGTTAAAATTTGTAAAATGTGAAGTTCTTATATTTTATTCGCTGTGATTATGCTTTCAGTTTCAGCACTTGTGTCTTTCTTCCGAGAAAAAACAAGCCATTAGTTCAAGCAATTTCCCAAATGGCCTCTCGCTCAGAAGCAAACCTTGACCCTAACATGTCTTCTAGTTGAAGCTTCCAATGCTTATGAGGGTCACATGTAATGTAAATAACTTTCAGCCTCTGAGAAATAATTACGCCAGTGTTTTTTCAAGGAAAAGAAAGTTACGAATATTAGGGTTAAAAAGATGCATCGTTTCTAACTCAAGCATATTTAATTGCAACAAATGCCAACGATTTAAACGAACCCAATTTGGATAGGAGAATTTTTATTCACGAAAACAGAAGTGTTTAGTCACGATTTTCAAATTGTATAGTCAAATGTTCCAGTACTTATCAGAATTAATATAACAGTTCTATTTACCAAAAAAGTGAAGGAATCATTTGCATTTGGACCTTCATGTCATCTAACTATGTAGTGTATATCTCGACATTACTATTTATGATGCTCATTTTTTTTATACACTAGTTCTCCCCGTGCAATAGACATTGGCCCTTACTAATGACTTACCGGGGTATACTAGTGAAAATGTGAAATTTACTGCTAACAAAATTTAGTGAAAACTCAAAGCTAGCTTTGTGAGCCGTCAAGAAATTGTGGGCATGGGGTTTGCTACTCAATTACATGTTGCTGTAGTTATGGAAATCAGTTCGGACATGAAGTTGCCACACCGTGATTAGTGAGTATCCTTCCTTTTCATTCTATCACTATAACTGACGGAAGCAAAGCATATTTACGATCCCAGTTCACCCTAGAGTAAGTAAACTTTTAGCAACTGTTGAGCAAAAATGTAAAGTTTAGTTGACAGTAATTACAATTTACAGTCCCACTCCTAACATCCCTAAAAAATACAATAATCATTATCTGTTTCAAATTTTTAGTAAATATAACTTCAGAGAATAGAAAAAGAACTGAGGGTGCCTGCACATCTAGCACTTCTATAGGCTCCACCAGTATAAATTTCTGCTACTCGTACAGCAAATGAGAAAAAACTAGCATCACCTCTATGATATCAACTCCCATACCTTGATTGTCCCATCATCGCTTGCAGAGGCTAGCACCGGCTTCTCCTATTTAGTAAATAAAACTGTTACCAATTGCAGGGACATAGGAAGCAAAAAATGCTGATATAGGTCCTCATTCTCTAAATATGTAAATGATTGTTTGATTTAAGAAAAAATAATCGTTTTCTTTTCTGTTTACTTTGAATTACATAATTGCTTTCTTGTTTGTACTTGATCCTTTGAAAGATTCGAGCACGAAACAACGAAAAGAATAAAAAGTTATCTTCATTGCCACCATACAAATCTTTAAAAACAGGAAACAAAGTTGTATTTATAACTAATAGTGAAAGGAGAAAACTTTTTTCTTAAATCAAATGGCCCCTAAGTTTTTTAAGCTATTAAGGTGTCCTTAGCAAACTACATTTCTTTTAATTTCTTTTAACACCAATGAAAATGTATTTTATCCTTCGTGTTGCAAAGTCTACCAATGCCTGTCAGTTAAACACATTACTGATAGAATACCAATAAACCACAATTACTTCATTGATCATACAAGTCATTTCATTATCAATGTGATTCCATTAGAGTAGCGTTTGAGAATCTTACCCCAGGACTCCACTGCACAAAATTTACATCCATGTCATGGGCCTTCTCTTTCTTCAGCAGCAACTTGTAGAGAGGACCACCAACCTATGTTAGTTAGCAAACAATAAAATTGTCAATTTTAACCTGTTTTTGTTCTGGATAGTGATATGCATCTACAATCTACGAAGACCCAGTCAATTATTTAAAATCCTTTTGTTCAATTTTGGTCATTATTTTACGAAATAATCATACAATCTTATAGTAGTTTGAATTTTTCAGGGACTTGGATTTCAATGATTTATCCCTTAATAACAACAGGACAACTGTAGAGGTTCAAAACACCACAACGTTTTCAGACACCGAGAAGAGCATCTAAACAAACGGATCCAATGCAAGTCCAAAAATATACATTGAAACTGAGAAGGGAGATTATTATATTAAGAAAAAATGGAAATCAGCTGCTCCAGCTCGTCAGTAAACTCAAACAGTGTGCAAGAACACCGTGCTAATCTCTTCAAAATAAAACATGGTTCAAACAAAAACTGGATGCAGATAAATAAAGTTGCAAATACAGTTAATATTATGACTGTGTGACTGAGCGTTCTCTGCATTTAAGTTGTAAATAAAGAACCATTTGACATTGGTTTGTCATGTCTTTTGCTACTCTTGTCCTTGTTAGCAATTACAAACAGATCAAGAAATTCCAGGTTAATGATATGCACAAATAGCCAATAGCATCATAGGATCACGAAGTGTCTGTGATTTAAAGTGCTTGATTTCACAGCAAAAAGAAACTAGTAACGGACACAAAGAATCCGATGCTTCTCCTATCTGTGCAGACTCTTCCTACACTTTAGAATAAACATGCAACAATAAAATATCGATATGCTCCCACTGGCATCCCTAGTGAGTTAAAGTTACATGTAATGATAAATGATGACACTTACTCTCCCCACTAGTAGTCAGAAGAATGAGGAAAAAAAGGGGTCCTTAAGTCGAGGGACCAACAGCCATAGTTGACCAGCAAATTTTCTTATCATTAAAACCAGCAAATTCACAGCATAGGTTAGCTGGACATTTAAACTTAAAGCAAACAAAGTCTATGCAATTTATTGTGCAGCCACAACTTAGTAACTGTTATTCTCTTCTTAATTACGATACCCAATATATATGTGTGAGAATTCTCCAGCAGGAGAACACACATGCACTTTTCTGAGTTTGACATACGAATATTCAAGTTAACATTCTCATACGTAGTTTCTAAAATATTCAATTAATAAACTAGTCCCAATCATAAATAACCTAACTTTTGATGATTACACACTACATCCTGACAACGGAATTTATCTATTAGTCAATAGGTACACAAAGTACATTAGGAAAGAATGACCATAATGTGGCATTTGAACTGCTTATGTTATTGGGTAACTGCAGTAACTAGTAAACAATAGGCATACCTGACTTTCATTGTCATCCACAAAAAGGCGTATAGCATCATCAGCGGCTCCACTGGCAAAGATACCTTCTCTGTCATACCAGCACACAGGGTACAGAAATGTCAGATTTATAAACAAAATTAGATAAAACGATACATCTCACATCTGATATCATTATAACAAACATGAAGTGCATCATTATGTTCATCTGGCTATCAATTATGGAAATGGGAAGAAATAAGTGATGAACTAACGATCGAATCAACAAAATGCTGTATAAATTAAAAAATCATGCTTACACTTTTCAAAACATCAGTGACCCAAAGATTGCAAGAGGGTAATCCATCCACAATGTACGAAGAAAGCCATCATACCTTTTAAATATGGAGGTTGGTTGATTTACTTAATAACATAATAGTTCCATTTATTCCATTATAATGCTGCTTAATTTGACATCGTCAACAGCAGGAATAGGCATAGGTAAAAATGATGGGATTCTCAAAGCCACACATATATTATACATCGAAAATGAGGTAACAAAAATAGCAATTTTATGTAAATGCCAAGTGAGATGCAAGTGTCATTTTACCTTGACCAATGAACTGAGAAAATTGTCCGATCATGATACCCTGTGAGAGTGCAAAGATGTCTCCTGAAATTCCAAAAAGAAAAATAAAATAAAATATCCAGCAAGGAAAGGATGGTATTAATATGCCTTCATTATTAAATGATCTGCTATAGTAAAAATTAGAGTATTATTAACCCAACCAACCTATGTAATTGATTTCATAATCTTTGGAAGAAACCAACGATGGTGTTTCAATCTATTCCAAACTATTCTATGAATATAGCAGAATTGACAGTCACATTACGACTTCAAAGATCAGATATATCAAAATCAGATCCTTCAAAATGTTGAGTTTAAGATAAAGTAGCAGGGGAATCGTGAGACAACAGCAAGCAATAAATGGGTCATGATGTAGTCATCATAGTTATCAATCTCAAATAGCACATCACAGTGGCAAACTCTAAAACTGCTATAGCAGGATAACAGGATGGACACTATTTTAAATAATATAATACAAACTAAAATGATTATAGTGCACGTATAAATCCTCAAAAACGAAAGAACACCCAAAAGTAAAGAAATTCATAATAAATACTAAGAGTCAGAGTTTAAGCGCACAATCACCATCAATCTAGGAGCAATAAAGGCATAGTGATGAAGTCAAAATACGATAGATGATGATGAAATTAATAGAAATAAAAAATAAAAATTAGATCAAATTATCATAATGTGAACTGGACAGTTGAAGGGAGAATAAAGGATGGAACAAAGGAAAAAAGATGTCCTTAAAAGTCTGAAGGAAGAAAGGTCAAAACAGAGGTATCTTTTGGTAGAATGGTCATAGAAGAAAGGTTTTGAATCCTATTACGTTTTCGAAGCAAGAAACACATTAGAAAATTTGAAACCAATCATAATTTTACCCAAAACAGGAAACCTAAACAACAGTGTTTCATAGTAGCCAGCTATGGCACGTGAAAATATGCTAATTTCGCCATTATTGTGACCGAATTATTGAAAAATCTTCACTATTTGAATCCCATAGCAAACCAGGGCAGCTCCACTCCACTGCAGCGTAATATTGATTAGTGTGGAGAGATTAGATAAGAGGTCCTAAAAACCAGGATGTTAAGAAGGGAAAGAATTAAGTATTAAAGATTCAAACAAAATCTGGTTTTATATACATCTATTTTTCCACTCGAGACTGTCAAAGAGCTACTGGTTATGACATAATACACTCTAATTCCAGTCCATATGCTTTATCCCAAAATATAGGTTCTCTACTACTTTACAATGTTCCTCTGGGAAAACAAGTTTCAGGATATAAAGCAAATGTGATTGACTAGCATCAAATAGCTTCTTATAAAATATGAGATGTCAAATACATATTCTAGTGTTCTGGAGAAGGGACAAAACTAATGTAAGAGAGGCAAAAAAGAAACTAGTGAAATACTAACCAAGGTGCAAATCCACCACCAGATTGAACCCCTGTGTTTTCTGTTCCCCATACCTTCACGGTAAGATCATCGCTGCCATAAAGGTTTGCCATCAACATGTCACAGAAGTTAAAGAAGATGGAAAAACAATTAAACACGTGAACAAAAGAAATGTACGCATACCTACACGAAACCATTTTGTCACCACTAGCATTGAAGGAGAGAGCCCAGACAGTGGAAGTATGTCCACTGACAAATAACAACGTTATAAATAAAAGAATTAAATTAAAATTAACAATAACATTAGTTTGAAGAATGGTCAACATAAATGCCCAATACATTTTACATAACAGACGGACAAAGCACTCATTGCTACAAAGAGAAGAAAACCAAAAAGCTGTAAAATTTGAGGTGATGAGAGAGGTCAAGAAGTAGTACTTATTAGGTTCCCCAAGCGTTTGAACGCATTGCCAATCGTCACTATCACCTACATCCGCCCAAACCTGGAAGAAATTCAGCGTTAACTTTATACATTGCTGAATCATTCATCCGCAAAGGAAGCAACCACAAGTAACAATAAAGAAAAAAATGAAATTAAAAAGGCAGAGCCACTTCAGCATCCGCAATACCTTAATATTATTATCATAGCTACACGAAAATAAGATATCCTCTGTGGGATGCCATTTCACCATTTTCACATCCTGCGCGTGTCCTTGCAGCACAGACACGCACTCATACTCATTCCCGGGCAGCACTTCCCATATCCAAACAGACTTATCTCTACTACAAGTTGCAAGCAACGTGCCAGAAGCATTCCAACACACACTCTTCACTTCATTTTCATGTCCCTGTAGTAAAATCATATTCACCTCAAAGTAACGTCCAAATTCAAAAAACAAAAAAGGTTGAATTTAGCAATAACCTACCTCCAGAGTAGAAACACACTCAAAATCGCCACCAACATTTTCCCAAATGGCAGTGGTGGCGTCGAAACTTCCAGTGGCCAAAAGCTTCCCCGAAGGTGACCAAGCACAAGATCGAACAGTTCGAGTGTGTGTTTCTTCCAAAACCTCCTACATTCCATTTTCACAATCAAAGTAAAGTATTATAAACACAATTTTCTTCAATTGTGAAATGTACAAGAGAATTGAATTTTGCAGTGATTGAGAATGGAAATTGATATGAGAAAAGACCTTGCAGTCCCATAGGCCAGAGGAGAGGTTCTGCTCCCAGATTCGGACGGTTTTGTCGCCGCTACAAGAAGCGAAGACGAGCGGAATACCGGCGTGTCCGGTGGCGGGGTTCCAATCCAAGCTCCAAACCCTATCGGTGTGACCTTCGAGTCTCTGAATCTCTTTCAACTCCATCGAAGCCAATCGCCTTTACTCTCTGCATACACCGCAAACACTGACCCCTTTCTTCCACTCTGCTATTTCCAACTTTCTCGTCTCCACGCCACGCGTCAGAGAAAATTAGTGAAAATGATTTTAACAAACAGACAAAAACAAATCAATTGGGCAGCCGCAATTCACCTCGCGTTGAACGCTTGGGAAAAATAGCTACCTACTGCTACACCGTCTTTGGGTAAAAGGATCTAATTATCATACTAATCCATGGCCCATTATATCAAAACTATACATCAATCATGTAGAAAAAGTATTTTGTAACAAAATCACAATCTAAACTAAAATTATTCTATTTTTTTATATAACAAAACTGGTTATTCAATCAGACACACAACACATAGGGAGGGATTGAGTCAAGTGATTAAATTTAATTCAGAATTTAAATGATGTTCAAATTTTGAAAAAGAAAACATTTTTTTAGAGATTTGTATGCATTAGGTTATGGTTTGATCAAATAAAAGTAGTTTATATTTAATTTTATCCAAACTTTATATTGCAGGAAGTGGATTCGAGAGATTTGATACATTTTATTACTTTAGAGTTAGCCTAAATTAAAAGTACTTTCGTGTTAAAATATTCTTTAATATAAATCTTTTGGTTGAAACGATTATAATTACGATTTTTTCTCCAAATTTTAGTTTTTTAATATAATTACGGGAATCATTAAACGATTAGAAAAAAATTATTTTATGAAGGGAAGTAGTTGGAGGAGGAAGAGGAGGAGTGAGAAGGACAAAACTTATCATAAATGCTGGTTGGTGAAATTCTCTTGTTAGTTTGAAGTTTCATACGATATGATTTCGTAGAATATTTTTATTAAATACATTACTAAGATCAAATTTCATCATACAACATCACAATTTGCACCTATAACACTTTATATAAATTCTTACATAACAATAACAAATAACATTTTTACGATGATAATAATAATAAATTTTAAATATATTTTTAATGGATTAATGATAATATCGCAACTTTTATTCGAAACTTTTATGATGGATATGTTTTGGTTTATCTTTTTACTTTTATTGTTTTAATAATTACTTTTATAAATAATTGTTTTGTACTTTTGTATTGGTTATTAAATATTTTTTTATGTACTATTAAATCTTGTCATTACTATTTTAGTTATTATCATATTTTTTATTGTTATTACTTCTAAATGTATAAAAAAACATACCTTATGCGTAATAATGATTCAAAAATCTCATTTCTTCTCAAATCATGCCATCATAACAATTTCAATTAAAATTAATTAAATATGTTTATTTATTATAAGGTGACCTCCTATTGAATTCATACTGATATGATAAGATTTCTTCACATAAAATTATATTCCCATTATACGATTGATCTATTTTTTATACTAAATTAATAATTTAAAAAAAAATTACACCATTTTAGTATTTGTATCACAAAGTAAAACTCTTCGTAAAATGATTATTTAATCTTCTTATTTTTTAACTTGATCCTTTCGTTAGTATAAGAAAGACTATACATCGGTAAGATAAATAAACAAAATAAAACCATATTTTTTGTTCAAAAATTGATTGATTATAATAGGATAATATACTATCCTATTTTGACCAATAAAGAGGCCTACAAGGTAATAACAAAACTCACCAAAGCCCTTAGAAGGCAACATACCTCCAAACTAATTAATTTTATAACTTCTCAATATACACACTATAACTATACACCAATAATATAAATTTCTCAAATTTTAAATATACCAGTCCATTTGATTTGATCAACGAATTATTAGTTCCATAATATATCAGTTCAATATCTTGATCTAATTAATAATTAGTCAGGTGTAATAAAAAAATTATAGTTTATTTGAACAACATAATCTTAATATAATTTTTCTCTTCCAAACATTTCTTTTAACACCGTCACTTGATAATACAATACATGAATGAAGGTTTATCCAAAAGGGCACGTTCGTAAAACGACCCGACGGTCACGGGATTTTTGTTTTCTGGAAATACCCAAATTACCCCGTCCATCCTTCTTCTCCCGCAAGCTTTCTCTAAAATTTTAAAATCACCCTCTCGCTCCCTTTTTTCCTTCCAAAATTCAAAATCTGAAACCCAAATCTCTCACTATATAAACCCCTCAACCTCGTTCTTCAATTTCCAACCAGATTCTCTGTTCTTTTCAAATTTGAAAACAGCTTCAATTCAAGAACCACGACAATGCCTTCGATCCCCGAAGAGCCACTCCTTGCACCGAACCCAGACAGGTTCTGCATGTTCCCAATCCAATACCCTCAAATTTGGGAAATGTACAAGAAGGCCGAAGCCTCTTTCTGGACCGCCGAAGAGGTTGACCTCTCCCAAGACCTCCGCCACTGGGACTCCCTCAACGACGGCGAGCGCCACTTCATCACCCACGTCCTCGCCTTCTTCGCCGCCTCCGACGGCATCGTTCTCGAAAACCTCGCCGCCCGCTTCATGAAGGAAATCCAAGCCGCCGAGGCCCGTGCTTTCTACGGCTTCCAGATCGCCATCGAGAACATCCACTCCGAGATGTACAGCCTCCTCTTGGAAACCTACATCAAAGATTCCACTGAAAAGAATCGCTTGTTCCGTGCCGTGGACACCATCCCCTGCGTCGCCAAGAAGGTCCAATGGGCCTTGCGCTGGATCGACGCCTCCGACTCCTTCGCCGAGCGCCTCGTCGCCTTCGCCTGCGTCGAGGGAATCTTCTTCTCCGGCAGCTTCTGCTCGATATTTTGGCTCAAGAAGCGCGGGTTGATGCCCGGCCTCACCTTCTCCAACGAACTCATATCGCGAGATGAAGGGCTTCACTGCGACTTCGCGTGCCTCTTGTACTCGCTCCTCAGAAAGAAGCTCACTGAGGAGCGCGTGAAGGAGATTGTGCGCGACGCGGTTGACATAGAGAGGGAGTTTGTGTGCGACGCGCTTCCCTGCGCGCTGGTGGGGATGAATGGGGAGCTGATGAGTCAGTATATTGAGTTTGTTGCGGATCGGTTGATGGGTGCGCTTGGGTGTGGGAAGGTGTACGATGTTCAGAATCCCTTTGATTGGATGGAGCTTATATCTCTCCAGGGGAAAACCAACTTCTTTGAAAAGCGCGTTGGGGAATATCAGAAGGCTTCTGTTATGTCAAGCTTGAACGGAAATGGAGGGGCACATGTGTTCAAGATGGATGAGGATTTTTAACTTAGTAGAATGCTTTGCTAATTATTCTTTTAGTATTCTAATTTTCAATGTAGTACAGCTTTTATTTCATTGTACCATATCTCCATTTTACAGTTAAGTTGTTGAATTGATAAAAGAAGAAATAATTATGTTGGTGCCCCAGAGAGAATTTGATTGTGTTTCCTTGTCAACTTTTTACCCTGTTGATCTTTAATTTGATTTGAATTCTTTGCCATGTGATAGTTAGAGTTTTCATCTTAATCTGTTTTTCTATTTCGTGGGTAAGTGTTGTGACGAAATTGGATATTTATAATTTTGGATCTTGTTATCTAGTTACTATAATTACAAAGCTAATTGATTCTTACGCAGTTTTGATCCTGTGGCCACTATAGTTCAATAGTAATTCATGTTTTGTTTGTTAACATGGGTTGGATTAGAACTACTCATCTTTACAGTTTTGTTTCAACTCCATTGTGTGTTGGGCTTCAATTTTATGAGATATATCAAATTAAGTGTAAGTCGGTTTAACACATATCCTTTTGCCTGAGTTATTATGTAGCATTTTCTTGAAGTGATAACTGATGTGTTGCAAGCGGTTGCTGTGGCAACTGCATTTACAAGAGACATTTGGAGCTTAGTGTCGTTGTGTTTAGTGATATTAGAGCCTCATATTTCATATAATTATTTATTCTGTGGTCATGAGAATATCTGTGTAAATTCAGCTCAGCTGCGTACTGCAGCAGCAGCACCACCACCAATGTCATCATTAGATGTGTATGTCGGCTTTGCATCCGAATTGAATATTTATTTTTCTTCCTTATGTAAAATTTATCTAATGCTTTTTAGCAAATAACTATGAAAAAAAGTGAAACAAACACTGAAACGCATAACGGATGAGTTCTTCCAAGTTGGCATGACTAGAAATGGGAATGAATAAGAAGCAAGTTGGAATTCTGTGATATGGGTCTGATGGCGAAGAAAACAGTGTAGCACAGTGGGTTAAGTGGGTATGGATACCGAGTATGCAGAATCAAGCAGCAGGACAGTCCTGGCCTAAGGCTGGGAAGGGATGTCCTCTATTTTTGTGCGTATTGTTGTGGGGGGAAATTTTGTATTATTTCTGTGCCAAAGTACCTCTGTTACTGATATCACAGTGATAATCAGAAGCAGAATTCCAGTGATAATACCGTGACTCGCTTTTCTGCTCCAGTTATTTCACTGAATAAGGGTACTTGATTAACACTTAAAGCATAGTGATGGAAACAAAGCTTTAGATCCCTTGAAGGCATGTGGAATGATTTTGTTCATGCCAAGGGTTGAGTGAGTGTAAATATTTCATGATGCTGGATGATAGCACTTTGGTATGATTATCTTTGCTCACTTTGGTATGATTATCTTTGCTCACTTTGGTATGATTATCTTTGCTTATTTTAGTACGTGTCTGGATTAATTTATGTTCGAAATAACTTATATTACAGGTTGAAACTTAAAAGACCTAACCCATATATAGACTTGAAACCAACATAGACGATCTTATATAGTAATACAAATATTTTTTATTATTTTATTTAAAATTTATATTTGAATTTTTTAGGATGAATTTTATTAAAATATTATAAATAGTTTTATTTAGCATTTTTCTAATCAATAATAAAATAAATCCTTTATATATTTCTTCAAATATTGTTGATTTTTGGTAAAACTTAGTTGATTTTAGTTGTGGTCTTAATTAACAGCATAAAATTGTGATTTAATATATTTTTACTAATCACCAGACATAACATTAACTATTTTTCAGTTCACTAAATATATTTCAAGTTTTTGTTCAATAATTATTATTTCCAGTGATTAATATGGTATATAACTAAGGTATCATGATTTTTCAGTATTAACCCAACTTTTGCATGTAAAAAATTGAATTATGAATTACTAAACGAAGGGTGATGATGCAATGTAAGAGGATATCGGCAAGTCAAAAACAAAGTTCTAATACAAAGATTCACTTTTTTCAGTAGAGCTTATCACAAATTAAAATTAAAGTATTCTCAAACAGAACTAATTAATAGAGTAATACAGGAATAAGAAAAACAATTGAAGACATATCATAACAAAAATAAAATAAAATTGTGTGGACCTATTCTTCCTGTATCTCCATATTCTTCCTTCATTTTTATATTTAAAAAAAAATTAGTTTGTCTAAATAGTGATTTGAAATATAATTTTTATATTATAGGTTTTCAGAATATAATTGATTAAATAATTTATAATATATATATATATATTTTATTTTAGATTATACAATTTCAAATACAATTTTTATATTTTAAATTTACAATTCAAAATATAATTTTATATTTTATATTAAACAGTTTGAAGTACAAATTTTTCTACCATGAATGGTATAATTTGAAATATATTTTGAATTATAAATTCAGAATAATTTTTGTTTATTTTGAATTAAAAATTGTATTTTGAACTAAAAGGAAATGGGTGTATGGTTTATTTAAGGGTTTTTTTATTAAGGATATATTAGTCAATGTGCTGAATCAATGGAGGTGCACGAAGAATGCGTCAATTGTGTGAAGGATTAGAACCCAGCCCATTAAGAGAGAATTGGGCAGACATAGCGGTCCGAGCGGGCCCGTAAAGTCCGTGTGAAACGGTGATCTATTTCGAATTTCCGATCTTAGTTTGCATTGGCGTGGGTGAAGGAAGAAAAATAGAACAAAGAGAAAAAGAGAAAGGTAACCCTAGACCTAGATTGGTGAATCGAAGCGAGGTGCACCTGCAAACTCAATCGCCATGGAAACCGTTGCTAGAAGAAGAGGCGGAGGAATTTTCGAAAGCCTTTACAAGGTTGTTATGCGTCGCAACTCTGTCTATGTTACCTTTGTTATCGCTGGCGCCTTCCTCGGAGAACGGGTCCGTTACTTCATCTTCTTCTTCAATTTAAGTAATTGTTTTCCCAATTTTATTTTGCTAAGGGATTTCAATAATTGGTTGCAGGCTGTTGATTATGGAGTCCACAAGCTCTGGGAGGCTAATAATGTTGGGGTAATGAAGCTTCTGGAATCTATCCTTAATTTAATTGCGATTTATGTTTCATGCCATGTCATATGCTGTTTGTTTTCTGAAACAATAAAGTTGGCCGCTTAAATGTAGTTGGATTTGGTTTTGTATTACGGTGAATCTTAGGAGGGTTTTTTTTTTTTTTTTTAAACAATAATTTATATTCTTCACCTTGATGTTGGTTTTAAGATTTTTATATCGTATAACCTTTTAAAGGAGATTAAGCTTCTAATATTTCTAATGATTTGGTTGCTAACTTGCTATGATAATAGATAGTCCATGATATTTTTTCGCTTCCATAGTAAATTTATAGCTCCAGCTGTAAATAGATCTCTGAAGATTTCGGATTTTCTATAGCTTCTCATTGACCTAATCAGTTGTAGCCAACATAAAACAGGGTTGATCTGTAGGACTTGGTTATTGTTGTATTGTGATGTATTTCTTCTTGGACTATTGGTTATGTAGACTATGATTTTAAATCAACTCGGTATTTTTTCATACGGCAAAATAGTACATGATTGATTACATCATTTTTAGTTTTAGAATTAGATTAGGATGGATGTTATATTCAGTTGGATTAAGATTGATGTTGCTCTAAAGGATTTAGATTAAAATTAGAGCTCTATAGGCAGATTCAGAACTTGTATAACAGTGTCAAAATTGAAAAGCTGTGGAAGCATTAGGAGGAATGGTTTTTTTTGACTGGTTCATTGTTTTATAGCTTGTACTAATTACTTCTATGCTAAGTTCTAGTCAAGTAATTCTGAATATGGTCTGTTGAATTTTGTTAGTTCTTCTTAATGTCACATGTAATTACTGCCTATTAGGCGTGACTATGTTCCTTGTTTCCTATATTTGATGCTACATAAGATGTTGCTGTTGAATTCAATGTGTCTGGTACTACTCAAATGCAATTTGAAGAGTCTAACATCACTATTGTACATATTGTTTTGGATGATACAATTTTCGACAATCATAGTTTTACTTGCACCAGTCAGTATTAATTGTTTTGTTCAAGTTTTGTCAGCATAATTATCAATTTTCATTTTTGACTGCTCGGTTTCTTTACATTCCCCAAGGTAAAAGAGGCATTTAAAAAATGTCCTTTTTCTCCGTATAATGTCAAATCCTGTCCTATTAGCCTCTGAGGTTACCCTTTCCCATTTCATTTTCCCTGTCTTGAGAACTCAATTTATCAGAGGGCACAAGTTGGTCCTCATTGCCAATTCTGATTTCCCTCCCTCGTTGCTAGTTCTTTCAATTGCCTGTAAGCTTGCTTCTACGTTTGACCTCTGTCTTAGCAAAGGAAGATGTGGTAATTGGTAATCTATTAGTTAAAATAAGGTAGCATAATAATATTTGATAGGTGAACTACAAGGAAATGGAACTCAACATGAGTTCTATTTCATGTTTTGATTGTTTAAAAATATTTTACAATAAAAGTTGAGGTTAGAGAATGTTAAAATTTGTTTCTGCTAAAAAGTGGAACCAAGGAGAAAGGAACAGAATAAGATATTCCATTTTTGTTTTGTTCATGCACCAAATGCTGCGTAAGTGTTTCATTATAATAATTATTATTTGTTGAAACAGTCAAACAGTTTACAAATCTTGTTGATCAGGGTTGAGTTCTCGATTAAAATATATGCAGTGGTTGATATTTCATTAATGGGAACGAGTGTTGCCACTACCATTTTTCCGTTATCTCCCATTCAAATGATTATTAATATATGTTGTGATTGATATTCCATTTTATATATTTATTAGTTAATATGAATACTCACAATTTCTGACTTATGTTTTTCTCTTCCTCATTTATGCAATTACGAAGGTTCACAATCTCAACTTAAAAATAGATGGATTCCTAACTATATGCAATTTTGTATTGTCGATCCCATCTATGCTAGTAGAAGTATGTTATTAGTGATAGTGTTGAATCAATTTTAAGGATTATGGTTTACAATGGTATTATGATCGCTTACTATTTAAGCTGTTTAGTGTTTTACACTTGATATGTAATTATATTTTCTTGTGCAGAAACGATATGAAGACATTCCTGTGCTAGGGCAAAGGCAGTCAGAATAATGACCAGTTTGTTAGCCTTTGTCTAGTTTATTATATTCACGAAATTTGAAGTGAACATTAAGAGCTGGAAGCAGTTTCCATTTTTACAATAAATATCTTATGCTTGTCTCTTTCAGGCTTAACTCTTATGCGTGGTTTCATTTTCTGGCCTTTGAACCATTGCAAAATTCTGTATTTTTTTGAAACGATATATCTGTAATCATTGGTTTTGCAAATTCTACTTAAGCCTATTCCTATTCTGTGAAAGTTGAAACATGGAAAATCATTGATGCTTATTAAATTTCAAAACATTACTAATAACAACTGACGAGTTTATTGTCACCAATTGTTACAAGTAGTAGTGTCAATGAAAGAAACAATGAAATGTGATAAGCTTGTAATTATAAGAGTCAAACTAGCCTCGGTTAACTTAGACATTGTAAGGCCGACGGGTGCATTTCTATTTATTGCAGGTCACTTTAATTGGGAACGTAGCACAATGAATTAAACTGTATATTTATATGAATACGAATATGTGATATTTTTCAAGGAAATGTTGAGACTTCAGTGCTCAAATGTCTAAAAGTATAATTGCTCATTTTTTAGCATGCATTTTGGTCATACAGAAAGATGAGGACCTACTAGCATCAACATTACTCAAGGAAAAAGATCTAGTGCCACTCATTTGACAGAGTTTATACCTGTTTCCCAAGTATTTATCTCGTTGGGCTTTGATCCACGAGAGCTAAGGTAAAATTGGCTTTCAGAGTCCAAAATTCCTCTTCGATGGGATGGAGTCGGTCAAAATTTAATATTTTAACCTTTTTTATACTCTTTTAATACCCTTCGAAGGTGATAAGGCTGAAGTAAATCATTCTAAATATTTATGATTGAGGGTGATTCAATGATGATCTAGTTTAGTTCGAATGAAAATGATTTAACTTAGGCCAAACTGAACTCACCTTGATCAAAGTCATACAAATAAAAATGATTTGGAGGTTGAGGTGAAAATGACTTGAGAAATTATGTTCTAGTTAAAGTTATAGATAACTCGAGACTAATTAATATTTTAGTCCAGTTGAAATTGTAGGTCTCTTCGAGTTTGAATTAAATTATAAAATTATTTACGTGATTTCGAGTTAAAATTACTCGTTAAATCAAGTTAAAATAACTATGTTAAAAAATTTAATGAAATTATCCTAATTATTGAGAGACTTATATAGAATTTCTATCTAAAGACAATAATTAGAGACTAATATAAATTGTTTTATCTAACTTCACAAAAAACTAAGAAGTTGAATAACATTCTTAGATAACTGAATAAAAAAGTTAGCATTGAAAAATATTAGATCACATACTCATTGTCCAATTGCAATCTTAAAGTTTCAATCATTGAACATAATAGTAGTGATTCTCTCTAATTTTGAGATGATTTGATTGACTTTAAAACATATATTTTTCATAAAAAGCCATTCGTTTAGTTAAAAACCTGTACGAAACTAAGTTTTGCCCCTCCTAAAACAATAGAATTTCAAACAATTTTTAATTTCAAAATAAATATCTCGTTGTCTCTGGTAAAATTTTTTTAAATTAGATGAAAGTGTTGCTACTTTCATAGTTGATTATATGAAAATAAATTATTTCCAATTTGTAATGATTTCATTATCCTCACTTCTATTACAAAGCCAACAAAATGTTTTTATTATATTTAATTTTCTCACAATTAATTGCTAAAGTTAGCAGAAGGTACAAGAATTGGAATCACTAACTAGAAATACTATTGAATTTTAATGATTTCTCTTTTTTAGGTTGACAATTTTTATATTTGGATATATTTAATGCTACTTCATATGAGATTGTGTATGGTCAAATTCCATCCTATTTACCTGGTAAATCTAATGTGAAACTAGTGGATAGGAGTCTAGCAAATGGATAAGAAATGTTAGAAAGTTTAAAGTTCCATTTGAAAATGACTCAAGACAAGATGAAACAGATAGCCAATAGATATGAAGTGGACAAACAATTTCAAGTTGGAGATTTAGCCTATTTGCAACTTCATTCTTACATACAGGGTTTTGTTGCAAGCAAATCAAAATAGAAATTGACTCCTAAGTACTGTGAACCTTTTGTTGTGATTTAGAAGGTGGGAGGGAGCAAATGGCTACAAGTAGCAACTTCCTCACACGTCTCATATTCACAATGTTTTCTATGTTTCTCAATGAAAGAAATACATTGATGATGCAACAACTTCAAGGGTCCTTCCAAATCATAGTACTGATTTTACTAATGCAAGGGAGCAAGAGACTACTTGAGAGTTAAGTTTTGTTAAGGAAACAATGAGCAAAATACACAGCCATCTGAAGAGATCTATAGAATCCAACCCCATTTCAGCAGGGTCACAAATGCATCCAAATAAGGCAGCATGGAGGTTGCACTGATGGAGACAAGAAATGAGCTTAAGCAGCTGTAGTCATAGGATTTGTCTCCTCTAAAGCAAAAGGTGCACTTCAAAGGATAAAATATAATCATTGATTGAAAAATTAACAAAATAATACAAATAACTTTGTTATATACGTTCATGCATTCGGTCATTATCACAACAGTTAATTTTTTAAATATAATTTATTATCTTCTAAAATGTGTTCTTCACTTTATAGAAGCTAAATATGACAAACCAAATAATCAAGTGACATACAGCAATTTGAACTACGAACAATGCAGATTTTAAATGGCATGGCCAAAATTGTCACATGAGAATATAAAGCATAAAAGAGGGAACACCAAGGATCAAAAAAGAAAGTAATTGTTGGTAAACATCATTAAAAAGGTAATTATGGACTATAACCAAAACAGAATAAGGTTGATTGCATTAAAACAAACATGTTTGCGAAAACCTAGTGTCATGAAAACCATGTCAATAGCTCTAAGAAAATGTCCTAATTATAACAGAATATCAAATTATTACTGCTGTATCAAATGTTTCTCAGTTTCTGATAATAAAAATAAAAACTATTAAATCACAACGTGATGGATATTTAGCCATACATCCTGCTACGGAATTTTTGCGATGCTATGTTTCTGGTAATAAAAATAAAACAGTAAAAGCTTAAAATTGGCCAAAACTGAGGTATATTGTTCAAAATAAATTTTTTTTCTAAAATATTCTAGAGATTTCTATATTTTGAAGTTCTTCTTTTTTGTTGTATTCTTCCACCCTTTGGTTGTTCGATCTTGGGCCCACAAACTTTCTCTATTTTCTAATGTTCTTTTATATTTTACTTGGTATATAGCATTGTGTCAAGATCCCTTAGTGGAAAAATCATCAGGTGCCTCAGAAATGGATTCAAGTGATCATAGTAGACTTGGTATTGAGTTATTAAATCAGTCCAACTACAGGGTGTGGAGGACCTGCATGGAATCTTATCTCGTTGGTGAAGATTTGTAGGATGTTGTTGACGACAATAATACAACACCTCCCACAGACGAGCCAAGGAATGCCGATGTACTCAAAAAATGGAAACAATTGAATGTAAAGGCAGAGTTCGTGTTGAACCGATCAATTTCTTATGGCTCATCATGCTGGGTAATCTTCATTTTTAAGTATTTTCTTAAAATTAAAAATCTTTGATGTGATTAAACAAGCCATGAGAAATTGATTTCTTCGTAAGGAACTCTGTCTTTGCATTCAATTGTTTCCATTTTTTTAGTGCATCAACATTCCTTGACTCGTCTGTGGAAGGTATTGTATTATTGTCATCAACAACATCTCTCAAATCTTCATCAACGAGATAAGACTCTATGCAGGTCCTCAACACCCTGTAATTGGACTGGTTTAATAGCTCAATACCAAGTCCACTATAATCCCTTGAATCCATTTGTGAGGCATCGATTATTTTTCCACCAAAGGATTTTGACTCATGATACTAGAGCCCTTATGGCTCTGACACCAAGTAAAATATAAAAGAACAGGAGAAAATAGGAAAAGTTTACTTGCCCAAGATCGAACAACCAAATGATGAAAGAATACAACCAAAAAAAAAAAAAAGAATAACCTAAAAAATAAAAGAGAATGATTCAACACAAAAATTATAGGAAAAGAACTATTAGAGAACTTTTGCTTCTCTAATTGGTTTGTTGTAAACGAAAAGGAACTAGGCCTATTTATACTACACAAGTAAACATTTCAGATTTTTGAAGATAACTGTTGAGACAGTTCTAGACTTCTCCTAACTACCCTATTAATTAGGGAAATATCTAGAATATTATAAAAAAAATCAACTTTATTGTTAACAGATATCTCAGGTTTCTCTAATAAACTAGAGTCATCATACAAATTGCCTTGTCGATTCAGATGATCTAAAGCTTCTTAATATCTATTAAAAAAAATCTACTAAAAAACTTATACATCTCTTTGCTTTGCCAAAACATGTGGAAAGTGTGCAAGGAAATCTGACAAAAAGGTTCAAAATGAAGTAATTTCTTCACTGTTATCCCGTAACATAATAAGATTTCTAAGAACCCGTAAAAAATAGCAACATGTAAGGGAAAAAAGTAACTGACAGCTTAAAAAATTATTTCATGAAACTATGCCTTTAAAACTTGACACAGTACACTAAATTGACCCTTTCAAAAGCATAAATTTAACACACAAACATGGATACCTTTGCCCTCAACAGAGGTACTGCAATTATCCAAGTACTCAACAGCACTGCTTCCAGCTTGGTATGACTTTTTAACTTCAATAACATTCCTTTGTGAAAGGATCGATGGTGCATAGGTCAAATGATACATCACTTCTGGTATTTAATCAAGTGGCTTTAACATAGCTCCAATGGCATCTGTCCTGCTCGTAATCAATGCGAAAGTAGCACAGCACCAATGGCATATCACCTGGGCACTATCAAGAGGTTGCAGTTATGAGACAAGGAATTTCATCGTTTCAATCCTCCACACCTGTTTCGAATTCCCTTATCAGTTCAATTCACAATCACTTTACAATCACCTCAACAGGATCAATTGAAATCCAAGTTAACTCTTAAATATTTCCATCTTCAGCGATCAAATTTGTTTACTTGATGGCAAGTAGAGCGCCTGCAATTAGACAATCCACTCATCAACTTATTATATGAAGCAAGATCAGGTATAAATCCCCTATCCAACATTTCATTCACCAGTAACTCTCCTTCCTCCCTCCCTCCCTCTTCCATGTACCCTATAACCAAAGTCCTATAAGTCATTTCATCCGGTTCCAAACCCTTGCTCAAAGCAATTAACATCAATCTATTCGCCTCATTGGTTCTCCTTGCATCGCAAATATCCCGAAGAACACAATTGAAAGTTACAACATCCAGCACCATACCCTCATTAAGCATCCTTTCCACCAATCTCTGCACCTCATCAATCTTCCCCAACCCCCTCAACCCATCAACCACAACAATACAAGCAACCAAACTCGGAACACTCCCCCCATTCCACAACTCATAAACAACTTCCAACGCTCTCACAGCACACCCTTGCCCACACAAAACCTCCACCAAACCAAAACAATCAAACCCCTCCGGCAAAACCCCCTTTTCAGAAAACTCCAGCAACAACTCACACGCCTGCAAAACCCTACCTTTCTTACAAAGCCCTTGAACCAAAATCTCACAAGTAACACAGGAAAGCTCACACCTTAACTGAACCATCTCGCGAGCCATCCCAATGGCGTCCTCAACCCTCCCCTCTCTAAACATCCCCCTAATCAAGGTATTAAAAGTAACCACATTGGGCTCACACCCCACTTTCCCCATCTCGTGAAACACCTCCAACGCCAACGCGAACTGCGAGTTCCGACAGTAACCACTGATCAAAATGTTGAAGGTGAAAACATCAGGCTTAACGCGGTGGGTAGCCACCATCTCGCGGTAAAACTGGAGGGCTTGCTTTAGGTCGCCGCGTTTGACGAAGGCGTGGATGAGGACGTTGCAAACGGCGACGTCCGGCTTGGAGTCGATCAGTTTGGTCATGGAGTGGAATGCGGAGAGGGCGTGGTGGAGTTGGGAGGATTTGGAGAAGGCGTGAATGGCGTGGGAGAAGATGGATTGGGTGTGGGGGCAGGAGAAGATGGAGGGCGAGCAGGGGCAGGGGTGGGTGGCGATGAGGTCGAGGAGGGCACGGAGCTGGGGGAGGCGGTGGGTGGCGGCGAGGGTGCGGGCCATCCAGTGGAAGGTGGCGTGGGTGTGGCGGAAGGAGTCGAGAGAGGAGGAGGCCCAGGTGAAGAGGTGGAAGTCGAATTGGGAGAAGGAGGGGTGGTGGTGGAGCTTCGATTTCAGGAAGTGAAGGAGAGTGTCTGGGCTGAACGGCGGGGACCAATGGGCCCTCAAGAAATCCAGGAAGCGGGCGTAGTGAACTGGGGACACGGTCGTGTCTGGCGGTGGAGAGGGAAGAGGGAGGTTGCAGATCGCCGGAGAAGAAGAAGGTTTCGGTGTTGCCAATGCTCTCAGTTTCACCAACTTCGTGGCCATTCTTTGCTTCTGAATCAGACCTAATTATCTTAAAATCTAAAAAAAAATAATAATTTTGTCCTAATTTTTGTTTATTGTAAAAATAATTTAAAAATATTTTTATTAAAACGAGGAGAAAATGACAAAAGCATGTAGAAGCGGTTGCAGACGGTGTACACGTATAAATACTCCGTGCCTCGAAAAATCGTAACGACAACAAGTGGACCGAAATCGCAGAGAGCTAACAGAAATTCAAAACGCAGAAGTAGAAGGAAGAAGAGACGTTCGATTAAAAAACAATGGTTCCTGTTTGCAACCTTTCTCCTCTTTCTGTGCAACCGTGCAGGGTGGTTCCGATTCCCGGAAAACCTATCAGACATTCTTCGTTTTTCTCTGTCACCAACTCCGCGTCTTCCGGCGAGAGAATTAGCACGCGCAAAAGTAGCATTTCGCCATTCGAATCCCGAATCTCACTCGTTTTCGCTCTCGCTTCTCAAGCCAACTCTCTCTCCCAGCGACGTAAATGTTTTTCTCTATCCAACTTTGTGATTTCTCTCCTTCTCTTCACTCTGCTTCTCCCTAACTAATAACCAATTTTCGTGCCGCAGTTCTAGCTGACGTCGCTGCCGAGACTGCCAAATACTTATTTCCGAAGAGATTCGAAAGCCGTAATCTCGAGGAGGCGTTGATGAGTGGTACTTAATTAATTTTCGTCCTATAAAATGCATATTGCTGTTATAATGTTCCCCTTTCTTGCGTAATTAATTGTTTCGATGTGGAGCTTCGTTGCAGTTCCGGACCTTGAGACTGTCGAGTTCAAAGTTCTGAGTAGAACGGACCAGTATGAGATTAGGGAAGTTGAGGTGTGTGTGTGTTAGCTCTCTTTTCTTTGATATAAATTTTATACTTCAATTCATTTTTTTTAATTCTACACATATGTGCTTTCTAATATTTAATGCTAGAGTAAATTATACTAATCATCTATGAGATATTGTGAAAATGTCTTTCAAACTGCCATTCGGGACCTTGAGCCCGTCGAGTTCAAACTCTTACTTTTTTAACATTTACAACAACCTCTCTTATCGGATAGCAAGGAGTAATGTTTTTCAAACAAGGAGGAGGGTTAGTGTAATTTATGAGTGTCCATATAATGTTTTTCAAACAATTAAAAGATGTTAGTGTAGGGGTAAAAAAAAACAGAAGTTTGTTTAATTTCAAGAAAATCCTAATAGATAGTTAGCGTATTTATGCTCAATGTTGTGAATGCTTCTTGTTATGATTTCAAATATAATCTTTGTTTATATTATTTTTTTAATCGCTGCCCTTAGACAATGGTAAGCCAAATCTAATAAGTTATTGCATTTAGGGATGGAACATTGGAACGTATGGCATTGTGTATTATGCTTCTGTATTTAAAAGACTCAGCTTACTTTATATTCTTAGGTTTTTTTTTTTTTTTTTTTATCCTAAACTTGATCTTCTTAGTATTTATAGGTTATATGTTGCTAATTAATACTCTACATTTCCATGTAATGCTAAGTGCTTTGCGGTCACTGACAAACCATCCGGTCTTGGGAATCTCTCCCTTGATCTGATGATTATCTTTGCAGCCTTACTTTGTGGCAGAGACAACAATGCCTGGGAAGAGTGGATTTGATTTCAGTGGTGCTTCTCGGTCCTTTAATGTCTTAGCTGAGTACCTTTTCGGTAAGGTAGTTATATATTTTAGAATTAATGACATTCATACATTTTAAAATTTTACTGTGTTGCACTCGATCACTACCTCTTTTTGTTGTCCCCCTTTTATTTTGAGAGAAGACAAAGTTATAGATGTGTGCTGTTGTTTTCATGGTAGAATACAAAGAATGAGAAAATGGAGATGACTACACCTGTTTTCACAAGTAAGAATCAATCTGATGGGGTTAAAATGGATATGACAACTCCTGTGTTAACAACAAAGGTATTATGTTTATTTTATGGATTTCGTGAAATATCTCATTTACAATCTTTATGTTTTTATATGCATTGCCAGCAAGTTTAGTATAATTATATTTTGTATTTAATATGAATCCATTTCAGCAAACATAACTTAGCAACATACCATTACATATGGCAACACTTAAACTGCCAAAGCTAAATTTCTGTTGGTGTAACAGTTTGTTATTGTCAATAATGGCAATGAAATAATTGCACCTAACTTATTTTCATGGTCTGAACTTTTATATACTATAATTCACAATTTAAAGACCAGGTTTCTGTAATTCAGGTTCAATTGAAATATATCTCTCATAATGATTCAGCAATGTCTGGACTACCCTGGCATATTTTTTCAAGCTGATTTTTCATAACTTTATCCAAATGCATAGTTAAAGGTGATGCCTGAAAATTCTATCAAATTCATTGGTTCTTTAACATATGGGCTAATTAATATGCAAAGTTTAAGTGCCTGAGATTGGATAAATTGATGTCATTTTTCATTTTATGAATCCCAATTAGATGACATAATAACATAACACTATTATTTTAACCATTTGGGTCACAGGTTCCTCTTCATTGTTTTTTCCCCTTTCTTTTGTATGTTATGATATAGCCAGTGCACTAGTGTCACTTTGCACTTAACTGTGGATTTTGTGATATTGTTTTCTGGAAGATCTATATTTAATAATCAATAAATCTATTTGATTAGGACTTATTTTTCAATATATATTTGTAATTTATGATGTTCTAATTATCAATGTATTATCTTAGATTGAAGATCAAGACAAGTGGACAATGTCTTTCGTCATGCCATCAAAGTATGGTGCTAACTTGCCACTGCCTAAAGATTCCTCTGTGACAATTAAAGAGGTGCCCAGAAAAATAGTTGCTGTAGTTTCCTTTTCAGGTGCGCTCTTGCCTTGATAAATTTAATAAATAACTTGTATGTAAACGTAATTTCATTTCATTTCCCCCTGTTGTCTGTTATTTGGGTTTTATATGCAGAAACCCGTTACTAGTGTAAATATTTAACTACTAGACGAAGCACGAATACTACGCTGTTGGTTTATTTCAAATTTTCAATCACATGTATATTTCTGTGTATTTGCGTGTGTAGATTCATCTCGACGTGTTCCATTTTTATTTCAATTGAATACTGGTATGCCTGGGCATGAACCATAGTTGGCTAACCATAAAGTTATACAATAGTAAACTAAAGCTCTTAAATATTTGTATTTCATCATAAATGCATCAAATTTTGTTCAAATTTAAAAGTGCTCGATCAAAGAAATAATTTTGTTGCCTTTGAGAATCAGGTTTTGTGAACGATGAAGAAATTAAGCAGCGCGAACTGAAATTACGAGAAGCTTTAAAAAGTGACAGTCAGTTTAAAATTAAAGAGGGAACTTCAATAGAAGTTGCACAGGTTAGAATCTTAATGCAATATTGGGGTTGACGGGAGGTTTACCCTTTGATCTTTTTCTTGTTCAAATGTCAATTGCTCTTTTATTTGCTTGCAGTATAATCCACCGTTTACTCTTCCATTTCAACGCCGTAATGAGATTGCATTGGAGGTGGAATGGAATAATAAGTAGGAATATTATTCACCAATTTGAGGTACCTCCGAATTTCCATCATTGATGCTGTAAGCTGTAAGAGCTGGCCTATTCAATATCATGTATCGGGTTGCAATAATAGGTTTTTTGTACTCGATATTGCTGCATGTCTTATATTATATATATATATATATATATATATAATTAGAGTGGGATTTTTACAATCAATGATGGAGGATCTACCAATTAATGCATGTTTAAATCTAGCATTGTAAATGTCTGTTACATAATACGAGAAGTACATTTGGATGTTTTCAGAGAAGTTACTTATGAAATAGCAGGATAGAAGACCTGGCAATAGTAGATTACCCATCTTACCTGTTATATATGCACACACCTTTTGCTTCTATTTTTTTTTACTATACTTCTGTGGTGGTATTGAGACAGCGGAAGTTGGCTAATGATCTGACACCTTTACTTTTCTCCCTTTCGTTATTTTGCTTCTAAACTTGTGTCAAGTGGAGGTTTATTCTTCGTTGAATTTAGTCCTTGTTGTACATTTCAGATGTTAAGAAGGTAATGTTTTACAATTTGAAATATAGAATTTCTCCTCGTTTATTGATTCCCTTAAATTTTCTTGATCCGCTTTGAGGCATTAATGTTTCTCGCTATGAGATGAAAACATGAAAAAGATAGCTCAGTCATCCATTCACAATGTAGAGAAAGATTATGTTCTCTCTGAAATGATCAAGAACTGTTCTGTATCTGATGCCCGAGTGATACCTATCTGATGCTCAAGTAGTGACGAAGTGACACTTATCTTAGGCCCAAATGGTTTCTTAATGCCTTTACACACACAAAATGTTAGATCAATCTACATAGGATTAAATAGTTCATGGTTTTATTGCATCATAAAGGATGTGCTTTGAAAGCTGAAGTGAGACAGTGTTTGAACTAAATCAAAGACAATTCCTAAAACGAAATCAAACTCCACCCAATACTTAGCTATATATTTAGTAGGTGTATGTGTAACTCAATATGTCAATTTTTTCTTTTATCCTGGTTCTGTTTTGTTGATATTAAAACAGAGTGGAAATATCTATGGTGGGCAATGACAAACTTCGTGTCCACTTTTGATATAAATGATGGGTCTGTTGACATGTATGGAAACCAATAGTTTATTATGATGTTAATAGCTAAGAGGGAAAGATACCCACTAGGAGTTAGGCATAGTGGTAACCAATCTTTGCTCCTAATACTAAGGGAGGATAAAGGTTTGTGCCCTGAAGATCCAACTTCTGAATAGGACTAAACCTTATTGCTCCGTACCTGAAAGGACTAGTCTTACACTTAAAGGATGCGAGAATACCTGTGAAACAAACAAATAAAATAAATAATAGGAAAAGAGTGTGAAGGACTGCATTATAAGGAATGGTATTTTACACAAGGCCACGTGTTGGGAAGCATGGCAATTGTGTGCTATAATTGAGGTTTGAGACTTCTAAACTTTAATGGTTTCAATAGAGTCTTTTTTAGTTAGTGGATATGATATTGAGAGAAGATTTCTATTCCATTTTTATCGCCTTTATGATGGCAGAATATGAGATTAATGAAAACTTAAATAGAATGTTTGTGAAGTTTCCTGGATTTCATGATCTGTTCCTTATCTCAAGTGTCTATTATCAGTTTGTGGATCGGATAGTTTATGTATGTAGTTAACAAATGTTATCACACACAGTAGCAATCATCGCTGGGTTTTTGTTTTTGACAGTAACACCTTTTCTAATAAAGAATGGATGATTTGTAACTTGAGAAGCCTACCAGGTTGCCATGTTTGTTATGTAGTAGATCTTACATTTTTTAAAATTTATTAAATTCAAATAAAATATACTTGAAAAAGGAACAGTTGAGGTTACATTCCCGCTAGTTCTACTGGTTTACTTGAACTTGAACATTTTCTCTTTTATCCTAACCCCTCTCCCCAAGTGAGTTGGATTATGTCAAAATCGATTGCTCATTAATCTTACCCACCTTTTCCTTCTTTTTGTTGATTTCTTCTTCCTCTTTTTTATGATTTTTTTATGCCTTGTCACTTCCAACTTCCTCTGTCTTTAGTGCATGACTCAAAAAACACTTTTTAGTCCTCCTATGAGTTTTACTACCTTTTTAGGTATGTGATTATTCCTCCCAGAAGTGTCTTATACGGTGGCTTTAACATGATGGTGATTGCAATGGGATTTGAACAACTGCACTGCAAATAAAGTCTACCCACATGGTAACTTGAGTTGCCTACTAAGTCAGACTAGTTGATTATTACAAAAGCAATTTAAAACTATAAATTTAGCCTATCTTTTAGAACGTGATTCTATGTCCTCACGTTAGCTTATTGGTATCGAATCTAGACATTTCAAGCTGTTGCTGCAGAACAGTAGCAGAAAATTTTATTAATTGTATTGGTACAACGGTTAGTGCGAAAACATATCATATGAGATGGCGATCTTTAGGGATCTGTGTTGTTTCTCACACAATTAATTCAATTGAACAGCCATCATCCCCGTGCCTAATAAATTTGGGGATATTAATGTGATACGTAAGTAGGAAATTTGATTAATATTGTGTGGTTCTGGTAGTTTCAAATAATCATGCAGATCTAAGTGGTAGAGATTAAATCTGAATTAACAATAAAAAATAACATGGCTGTGGTAGAAATGAGAGATTTTACACTTTCAACGAATATAGACGTTTTATCAGAAGTTGACCCCTCTCATCAGATTATGCATGGACTATGGATTAGTGACAATAATAGGAAGTTGATCCAATGCAATAACGAGAGCAGTAGAGCAACACCATTGTAATCATACTTTCGCCATAAACTCCAGTGTGAATGGCAAACATAATCATATTTTCTCCATTATTTTTTTTTTTCATGGAACTTGTATTTGCATTTGAAAAATCCGTGTGAATGCACGTTTTGCATTGAAGGTTGGGTAGTAACAACTAATAAAAAACATTATCAGTGATTTCTGACGAATTCATCAACACATTATTTACAAGCATGCAGAAAAAAAAAATGTGTTTATTATATTTTAGCTCATATTTATTAAGCTTTAACTTTCTCTAGACACCTTTTCTCATTTCTTATGGTCGCTCCGTTTTTATTTTACTTTTTAATTTAAATTAAATTATTTTTGTCCGTTTTCTTAATTCAATTGATATAATTAAAATATTAGTAATTATAAATCTACATAATTAGAGTAAATTACATAACTAATCCAAGAGTTTAAAATCACACAAACATTTTATTTTATTTTTATCTTTACATTTACCTCTCAATTGTTTTACAAATGTTATACCTTGGTATTTATTTTACATTAACATAACATCCTTAATTGTTTGAAAACATTGTAGTATATCTATAAGGAGGTTGTTATAACTGTTAAAAAAAACTATAATTTAAATGAGTTGAAAAATAATTTGTTTGTCCTCGATAAAAGTCATGACTAACATAGGTTAAAAAATAATTCTGTCAAGTTGATAAATAAAAACTTGAACAATATATCTTCTAAGAAAAATAGTTTGTTAAATAATTCTGTCACGTTGATAAATAAAAACTTGAACAATATATCTTTAAGAAAAATAGTTTGTTAATATTGATTGTCGTCGAAAATAATCTCACATCAACTGAATATAATAAATGTTGATGTTAATTAAAAAAGAACTATATTTAACATCACTTGAAAAAATTGTTAATATTGGTAAAATAAATCTTAATTAACATTAGATAAAAAATAATACTAACTTATATTGATGAAAGAAAAAAAAATGAAAAGGATAACTCAAAAATAATTGCTATTCACTTTGAACTTTAACTTACGAGAAATATTTGTTGACAAGAATTGAACAATTATGTGAAACCGATGATACCTCTACCTTAGTTGAATTGATGACATAATAACCAAAGTTAAAAAAAATATATAATCTAATCGAGATTGAACGAAAAAAAAGAATATGAAAAAAAAATTTAAATTCTTAATTTCTTAATAAAATGTGAAGTTCTAAATTTTAAATAGTCAAATTATTTACTATATTTCAAAAAATTTAACTTCTTTTAAAATTTATTATCTAAACGATATATCTTATTTATTTTAATTATTTATAAAAATATACCTTTTAAAAATTTATCGTCAAAATTAAAATTAAAAAAATCACTTCTTTGTCATTTTTTAGATGTTATAGCAGATGAGTTGAGCCTCAAGCTTTTGCAGCATTTTACTATCTCAGTCACATATAACGTTTGCATCCCTATTTTTGCTGCATGCAATTGTAGTTAGCCCCCCTCTCCCACATGGACTATATTTCAAATAGATTAAAAATACAGAGTATGGTTAATCTGGATAGGGATTTAAGTTAAGGTTAAAAGATGGTCAATTAGATTTTGTTGCAGAAATCGGTTAGCAAGAAAGTCTGCATAAAAACGTTGGTTATCCAAAAAATCTACTATAATCTGCATGGACCCTTACCTATTTCTTCATTGATCATATCTTCCATTGATTGGCAATATCAATTAGAAAGCCACCTCTCTCTCTGCCTCCCTCTCTTGCACACTTTCTTAGTGTTCTGGATTACTTGCGAACGTTTTTGGTTTGATGTAATGAGAACACAAAGTTATAGCATAGAGGAGAAGATGCCGAAAATGAAGTCTTAAGTTTTTCTTTTTCATCTAATGTGTGTCTCTTGTTACACTGTATAAGGGCAAGCTAGAAAAAGTGAAAATTTAAGCATGAAACTGTATTGGAACTTCAAATACATTGCTACTTTACTTCAGGTATGCTTTCCAAAGCTGGTTTCCACCCTTGTGAGACATCTTCATTCTTTTGAGACAAATCTTCACCCTTATCCTCATGAACTAGAGACAACATCTTGCTCACTGAAAACCCTTCATTCTGCAGCATATTCTGCAGCTCTTGCTTACTAATAACAAGCTTAATCCTAACCACGCTACTTTTCTGTACATCTTGGACTTCTGGATCCGCGAACCTCACCTTCTTGTTAGTTTTTGGTGAAGGTGGTGGTAGAGCCACAAGGTAATATAACTGCCCTCTTACCAACTTTGTTTGTGGCTCAAGATACCGCAGGACTGTGAGAGATTCAGACACTGCATGGCCAGAAAATTGTACCAAAACCTCTTCCACTTTGATCGGTGTTTTGTATTCAAGAATTTTCCCATCTGTTTTCACGATCTTCACAACGTTCTCTTGCAGCACCAAGCAATTTCCCATGGCTTTTCTACAGTGCTTTTCTTGGTAAGCAAGATGGTGGCTTATTAGTAGTACCAAGCAATTTGGTTTTGTGAATGCAAGAAAAGTAGCTATGAAAGGTGCAATATTTAAGCCAATGGCTTTAGAAAATACCCTCATGTTGTAACAAGTATTACGAAAATACCTTTTGCTCTTTTTTCTTTTTGTCTTCTTTGGATTATCTCCTAGCCTCCTAGGAAGAAAAAGTATAGCTGTGTTGCAAGATTTGTTTGGAAAAAATAAAATAAAATAAAAAAGGTGGATTTTGGGCGGTGGAAGGTGCACTTGAGTATGTTGGAGGGGGGTGGGGTCCTGAAAAGCTCAAGTGGTTGACCACTTGTGCACTATGGATTTAGTTGTGTTGACTAAATTTGTGCCACACTGACTATTTGCTCCTCTGCCATCTCCACTGTTACATCAAATCAAAACATGCTCATAAAGTCGGCAATAGTGTTCAAACTTGAAAGCATGTTGCAAACTTTCCTCCTTTGTCTTTTGCCAAAATAATTGTGAAAAATGTTGTTAATTTGCTAAAGAGATGGCCATATCTATTGGGACAACAAAAAGACAAGGATAACGTAGTTGCTTATGTCAATCAACCAGCAAGAATGTAATTGTGTACAAGAGATACAGCCATGGAGCTTTGTTATGTTGCACTTGTTAAAGCTAGGTGCGTTTAAAGAATGTAGAATTAGTAACAACTCCAGAACATTATACACTTGCAGCCTGACTGTGAAGAACCATGTATTGTCTGAATTATGTAGAAGAGTGTTGTATTCAGTTTTTATCGAGCTTCTAGAGATGGTGGATTGCTTATTTGAAAGCTAATATACAGGAGAATTATCAAGATAAATTATATAATCAGTCACCGATTTTCTAGTATACTTTTTCAGCTAAAGCTCACTACTCGCAAAGTGTGTTTGCTTCATATATTTTAGAAGTCACTTGATTATGGCATCAGTAAGAATAAAGATAAACTAGCTTAGATGATAAACAAATTAAGTTATATTCGATTTAGTTTCAGTTAAATATTTTTTTTAAAGACAAATATTAGTTAAATATATAAGTCTTGCAATCAATAGTCTATAAGAAAGAGGAATCATATAGACTATCTCTCCATGTGGACTGGCCTTTAATTAATTTTCATTGTGTTTGGTGAACTTTAATTAAAAATAAATAAAACTTAGTTTTCATTCAATTCATAATACTTGATTTCTAAGCTTAAGAAAATTCAAGTTACTTACAAGTTGAAATACCAAGTATTGATAACGTACAATATCATTATATAACTTATGCATCATCCTAGTTTATATATCAGGGGAAATTAAAGCTAAGAACTACGGGAAAATTTACAGATTTCTTCTTTGGGTTTGCGAAATTCATTCAAATTCAAAAACGATCAAAGGCTATGATTAATCTGTCCCAACATGAAATCGATCCTCATTTCAAAAATGAAATTGAAATAAAGACTATATATACCCTCTTTAACATCTTCTTGTGATAACAGCTTCTATAGCTTGTGGTGTATATTCTTATAATGCACGTTTAAAAATAGCAACAGCTTCTTCCAATGGAAATGTTGCTTTTAAGTTTTGATTTGCTATTGTTTGGAAACATTTGCTATAGGAATCTAACACCACTTGGGATCCACACATCAACGTCGTTTTCTCCATCCATTACATCGTCCTACATTAACATGGTTTGGTCTTGTGTCATTTTAGATTAGTGGTGGTCCATCTCAGAAAATTTTGCGCCAAATTAGTCATTGTCATGCTTTAAAATCTATATCCTTACACTTCAAACTACCTCAAGCGCGGAAAATTTATAAGGTAGTTTATAATTACTATCAGTTTATAGTCTCAACCAAATCTTATATAACTTAATAAAAAATAATTAATTTGTCTAATTTTAGTACTTAATTGCGCATTTCATGATCCAATTTTACGTGTTTAAGAGACATGTTAATATTTTTGTGAGTGTTTTTGAAAAACTTAATGAAAGGCCTTAAGATATATAGAAGGCAAAAGTAGTGGAAATTAGTGCATAGTGATGTTGTGAAGACGCATGGTTTAGAATAATGAAATAGTTCTTGGGGTGCAGTGGTAGTGGAGGTAGGAAGTAGGACTATTCAATTGGAAAATCTATGGAATATAAGAATTGCTTAACAGAGAAAAGGAAGAGGCTTTCTTAGAACCTACTTTAACATCATTATCATTCATTCATCTTTTGCTGTTCTTCTTAGACAAACCCTCCCTTCTTAAACAAACATTTTAAGGATTCATTGTACAATTTGTATATCACTTTAGCCTTTGGTGGAGTGGAAAGGAGAAACAAAGGAAGAAAGTGGAAAGTTACCCTTTATATTTTTTTCTTTCAAACAAAAGTTAAAATTTAATTTTCTCATTCAGTCCACTCTTTTCCTAAAGAAGCAAAATTCAAACAAGGATAGAAATAATAAGTTTTTTATCTAATAATTCTTGCCCAAACGAAACAAATAACTATCCTTACCCATTTTTTTATTATGTCAACACATTTATCATGAATCTAAATAAGGATAAAATAATAAATAATAGAAAATATTAATAAGATAAATAAAGGCTAATAGATTTTATATATTTAAAAAAAATACTAATTATATTCTTTAAGTCCCAGGCAAATTTTTCAAATTGATGTAATTTGTTTTTGAAATTTTTAAAATGGTGTATTTTTTTATTTATTTCGGGATATGGGTAAATCGTGCATAGGAGACAGATATCATTGTGAAGATATGGGCCATATTCCATGATTTAATATAAGATATAAATGAAATTGTGAAAATAGTACACCATCTTAATTTACTAGATAAAATTGTACAATTAATATTTTAATTAATGAGTTAATTAATATAGTGAGAATACTGTACGATTTTAGGAGGGTTAATATTCTCCACCTATTCCTCTTTTGTTTTGTTTGACACGTGTGATCTGTTCTTAATGTGCAACTAAAATCAATAAAATCAATGCAAATTTAATTTGAATAAAAAAGTGGTTATTGAGAAAAAAAAGTTACATGTTATGAATTTATAGTTCTTAATATAGAAATAGATTTAGTTAGTAATAGATATAATTTAAAAACTAACAATAAATTTATTTAAACAATTATATAA
>Ga0123340_1000108_pt1 | contig 36449 bp, 28 predicted proteins | sample SirMexnodulemix_FD_89961 | JGI IMG/M metagenome (GOLD analysis project Ga0123340, IMG submission 89961) | Root nodule microbial communities of legume samples collected from Mexico - Siratro Mexico nodule mix | ecosystem: Host-associated > Plants > Roots > Nodule | place: Mexico: Nepantla...
AAAAAAAAAAAAAAAAAAGAGTCGAGCAAGTTGCAATATTTGAGATATAAGTTTTCATTTTAATTTTTTATACTAACAGCATCTAGGGAGCGTTTAACCAAACAATGGGTAATCACTCACCTTTTTATTCATGCTTAAGACATGTTTTAGAAGTCCTTTTAAGCATGTTTTAGAAGTCCTTTTGAAAAAGGGTTGTTGACACTATTTTATAGAGGTCATATAATTTTCTAAACTCTTAACTCATGAAAAACTTGCAATGAATATTGTTATCAACAACTTGTATGAAAAAGTCAGGAGAAAAGAAAAATGATTATCCAAACTTTGGTACTTTAGTTAAAAAAAAATCAAATCTCAAACAATTCATGGTAATAAACTTCACCAAGACTTGATATTTAAAGCAGAAAAGAAGAGGCAACAGAATCAAGTCATAATACTAAATCGATCCAAAGAATAAACTTTCTTCAAAAACCAAAGTACTTTCGTATGATGAAGATGGAAACTGTAACAAGCAAAATAGTTAACTCCCATTGATGACAAGCACCAAGCGTAAACTTATGTTGAAGGACGCAAGTATAAAGATGGTTTTAGAATCATAATTCACAAGTTTAAGTCCAGACAAAATATTCGCATTTACCAAAGCACAAAAAGAGAAAAGAGGTACATAGAAGATAAATTTAATTTGATAAATGGGGCATTGTTACAGACCTAGGCACACTTTACATCATTACAGATTAATTATAGGGGATCTGTGATTCAATTGAAGCCAATAATTTAGTTAGAATGGGATCTAATGGGAATGGCCATCAAATAGAAAAGAAAAATCCATTAGTAGACAAGCACTACTTCAGCGTTCACAGCACTTCCTCAAGTCACCAACATAACAAAAGGCAGTTAAATAAACTTGTACAACAGCAACTCATGGACATTTCCTTTGGATATATGAACCTCCATGCTCTTCATACCTGCCAGAAATGATTTAAAACGATTCAGTGTTCAATATAGAAGCCTAATTTGGCGGAAAAAGAAAGGTAATGTGAATAATGCACTAGTATAATCAGAATTTGGTGAATAGGGGATAATTACTCGGATTTGGAGAACCACATTTGCTGGAAGGAGCCAAGAGATGCCAATATACTACCCCCTATCCAAACACTGCATATAAAAGTCATTCATTCATTGAGTTAGAAGACAAAGTAAATGTATAATGCATCAACAATTACTAACACTTAAAATGTTAATCTGAGTCCCCCAACCCCCATTTTGGAGAGATATGGAAGCATAACAATAAAAAGGAGGGGCAAAATTAAGATGGTTTTCCGAAACTACCACTAAAAGAAAACTACACGAAGGAAAAAGAAAACTACACGAAGGACAAAGATCCCACTGATCAAACAATTTAAAGATTTGCCAATAGAAAAATTGTGTTTAAGCAACACGAAAACTGCCCCCACCGCCCCAAGAAAAAAAAAAGGCGGACATTGCACATATTTGTCTGACAGGATCTCCAATCCGTTTGACTTCTATGATGCATTCTCTTGCTTCAGCCCGAGTGGTGGTTTCAGGATGAAAAAGTTAAAGTTGTAGCTTACAGAAATTCCAAGTTCAATAAAACATACCAAAAGACACCAGAAAACAGACATGGGCAGTCAAATCAGAGTTTAAATTGTTATAAATTCATAAAACAGAAAGAAATTAAATCAATTAGACAAGCTGCTTGAGTTTCTTATTTCACTTAGAAAGGCCTAAATCATATGAAGGATCTTATTAAACTAGCTAGAAATTGAATTGTGAACCATTTTTAAAATTTTAAAAGTGAATAATAGACATACTGACAAATAAGTGTTCCGATGAATTGTTTATACTCAGTGTTAAAGAACAGTAAATTATTAAATAGGTTAGGAAATTTAATCACTGAAATGGTTTATTTTCAGTGTTAAAGAACAAAAAAAATATAAAATAGGCTGCTTATGTAAAAATTGAACTCCAGCACCAAAGTATAGAAATAAAGCCTTCAAATCTGTAATAAATGGAATAAAGAAAACATTGCTTCCCAGATCAATAAAAACGTAGTCACTTCATATACTGAGACGTGCAATTTTGAGGGCCACGAATTAACCATGTAAAGAGAGAAAAAAAATGGAGAACTTGTAATAAATCAGATTTGTCCTTTGCAGGAAGTAACCAGGAAAGAAAAGTAAAACAGCAAAATGATAATGGCGTAATTAATAAGTGCATTGACACAAGATAGATAACACACCTAAACCTTCTTTCAGTAGCATTCCCACTGGCCAATACTTTTACTCTGGCAGCTTGAGGGGACTCCTGCAAAGGAAATGAAATTGTAGTCAATTCTTACTAAAATTAATCGTTCCAGCTTCTTGAAAAGCAATGACAATCACATGCCACCTGGTGAATTAATTCAAATAGACCCAATGTGTTGATTTTTATAATATTAATACATTATAAACTCAAATATGACTTTTAAGAAATTCTAATAAATGTTTTCAAATAATCTTCCCTTGTTAGAACGGCCAGCCGGCAGAAGCTTCAGCGAAAGTTTTATAATCCAATTTAAGCACAATCTTACAGAGTACCATTGCACTTTACAATGGTATAAATTTTCTTTGTTGTTAATGTCGTTTTGTTAAGATATAAGGGTTAAGATAGTTCGAATATTAATGAGTTTGTTAGTTGATGAGGTGTTAGTCATATAAACAAGGGGAGAAGGATAGAAGACAAGTATGAGCATTAGCTTTTCATGAAAGGTGAAATCCTTTGCAAAGGGAAAAAGGAAACCCTAGGAGGAACAGAATAGTCTCCTATTTCTCCTTCTTTCATCCTATTCAATAAAAATCTTTCATGTCCCTTTTCAATTCTTGGTTTTTAACAGATTTCATAAAAAAATTAACTTAAAAGGTCACACAAAATTTCATCTCAAAATCAAGCAAAGAAATATATATATATTAGCACATAGAATCTCTCCAATGCCTTGCATATGAAAGTTCCGTTGAAGAAAGACCCCAAAGGAAACCAAAAAGTACAGATTTTCCTTCAAAATTATATTTGGAAGTAACAAGAAGTATAATCTACAAAATAGGTGAAGACAAAAGCTTCAGCCAATAAATTATATAATTTATAGACAGATTTACAAGTTCCTCCTATAAAGCCTTACACTCTGAATAAAATAGACAAAGGTTCATTTATTGAAATATATACCTCTAGCAAGTCTTTCTCAAGCCGCTCCTTTAGTTGTTGCATTGAAGCTGTACCACCAGCAAGCTGCATGTGATAAACGAAATCAGTTTTAATTTACCAGGTAAATATATTGATATGAAATGCTTCAAAAATCTATCAAGTGATCATAGGCTACACATAATAGATATGTACATCATGGTTTCAGCAAATAATTGTTAATTAAGTTCTTCGTAAAAGGTCATTTGACTAAAAATATAATTCAATAAAATTCCAGTGAAGATAAAAGCATAAGTTATGATGCGTGTAACATTCTGAAACTACAACTTGGGCAACACTTCCACCCCAACTACTGCAACCCAATCTCAAAATAACTCTTAAATTTTCCATAAAAAAAAGGATGCCCCTGTATCTATTGTTACACCAAAAGTGAACTTGGAAAACTAAACAAGAACTACTTGAGTATGAGTGTGCGTGTGTGTGTACACACAGTAAAAGAAAAAGAAATAAAATGTAAATGAACTTTACCAGTATACTACTAAACAACTCTCTTCGAATGTCTACATCACACTTGTTAATGCTTTCAATGACCTACAAAATGGTAAACCAATCAGCAAAAGCAAATCAAGTACTTCAAAAAAATACACATTAAGTTTAATAAATTACCATTTGAGGAAGGCCACGAACTGAAGGAGCAATTTCAGCAAAGCTCTCCATGCCAGGAATTGACTGTACTTACCATTGACACAATAAGAAAAATAGTAAACATAAGGGAAGAACAGAAATATGTTAAAGAACTGCAGAACAAAATAGAAGCACAACAAAAAATGGACCAGACAAAACGTCCAAAATAAACGACCACCAGCCAGAAGATTTCGTCGTGGCAAAAGGGGAAGAGAGGGAGAAAATTGTGTTAAAAATTTTTAAAACTGCTTTTTACAGCACATATCCGAAATGAAAAGATTTACACATATAGGGCATTGCTAGGTGTATTGACAATTATGTCCTTGAATTATTTCTTTTTCAAAATTAATATGGCTTGAATCATTATTTATTTTTATGTTTATATTGCAGATCGAAGTTATATACTGAGTTATGTAATTTTTTTATTAACATTGCAAGTTATTGAACAAGAATCGTATTACTCATTAATGTCACCATACATTCAGATTAACAATTTGATAAAGTTGTTTTCATTCAATTCTTAACAACAATCTTCAGTGGGACGTGCCTTTTGGCACCTCACCTCTAGGTGCTTCAAGTCCTTAGTACATTAAGGGTTTTTTCCTTTAACTACTGCAAGAAAGCCTTGGGATATTTCTAAGAACATGAAATATCATATATGTTTTATATTAAATGAACAAGACAAACTAATTACATCTATGCATGCAAGCCACATACCTGAACCAGGGACGGATTGAAAAGAACATCTGGAATCTTAAATCTGTCAGCTCCAATTTCAATTGTCCTTCATGATAAAAATAAACACATCATAAACAAACAATAGACAAAAAGTTACACTAAAAAACAGAAGCAGCAATGAGGCTATGAAGTACAAATAGTAGCACATTAAATGAAAGAAGATATTTTGAAGATAAAAAAAATTTCATTCCATCCTCATCCATGTTTCAAGTAACAAAAATAGCACTGACTTACTGGCCATCAGGAAGCTCGTATGAGGTCATTGGGATGTTTGAATATGCACTCTCTGTCAAATGAAGGGAAAAATATAGTTTTAATGTACAGAAACTGCAATTCCATTGGAACCAAGGTAAAAGCATCTTATAGAGCTATAAGGGACTGACAACTGGTACAAAAAGTTTATCACTAAACCAGATGATTGAAAAAATATCATGTATGGCCTAAGTGAAAGCACATACATCAAGTTGAACAAATTACATCACAAGAGGTGTCGCATATCAAGTTATCTAAGAGGTGTACACACAGAAAGGAGGGCAAAGCAAATAAAAGAATGCCACAATAAAAACTAGGAACCTTTTCCACATGCCATCAAAGAACAAAATAAAACACAGGAACAATACGATTCAATCAAGGGCAAGTTCCAGTAATATTCAAAACATTATACAAGGTGACAACAAGAGATAAACAAACCATCATAAGGAGTATCGGGAGCACGGCACACACATTCCTTGATATCACTAGCAATCACCCTCTGCCATGAGAGAACAGACATCAGATAAAGAAAATGCAGAAAGTTATGAGATATTACATCGCCATTCACAGACCTGCGAATAGAGTTTGTAGCTTTCGGTTGTATTTGGAAAACCAAGATCTACCGTCTACGAAGTTCAGGAAAAAATAATAATAAGAAATAATAATCATTTATGCATACAATTGCCGTTGAAAACATATACAAAGGTACGTGCAAAAAACTAAGTTGTGGTGCTAATAAAGTAAAAACAACAGGGAATTTTGCTCACTGTCATTTGCCCCAAATGTTCTATAAGTACTTTTAAATATTAATTGAAATAACAACAGATGCAATGTTATAATGTAACTGAAATAAATGATGTAAGATAACTACAACTCACTCTTCGTTGTTCTGATCCATAATTATATACCTAAAAAGCTAACACTAAAATAAACGATGTAAGATAACTACAACTCCCTCTTTTATACCTTAAGTTTAAAATTAAAATTAATTTTCTAATTTGTACAAACATTTAATACAATGTCCAAATGCTAGTAGATTAAACAAGAGGCAAATTATTCAGTTCAGATCACTACCAGCAGTATACTATCCATAACTGAAAACAGTTCAAGGAGAACACTCAATTAAAAGAGAGGAGAAAAACCATATTGCAACCATCCAGAACTCCTTGAGGCACAAGCAGTACATATAATACCCAAGGGATGGAACTCATCCTCCCCATGTTCAAATTTTAAAGAAAACAACAGGAAAAAAAATCTGGACCCATCACATTGCAAACAAATTGAATAGAAAAAAATGTTACTAAGAAGTCATTAGGATCATCATACCTGAAACTCTCCAGGGCGTATTTCCTTTCTCCTAAAGGAATAACGCGGTTTCAACTGAGACAAAAAACGGGAAAATCTCAGGCAGATAAGTCAGAGCATCTTTATTTTATATGATAATTGGCAAATATAATAAGTAATGTTTGTCACCTACCGTAATACCCTTGCTTTCCAAGCTTTTCATCAAGCAATCTGTAAGAAATTCTCCTCCAATTGGAGAGGTTGCCACAGCCTTATGTTGTAAACAAAGTAGAGATATGAGCAGACAAAAAGACCCATAGTATTAGCAAAATCTCAAATATAAAATCGAGTACAATGAGACCTTATATTATTAATTTGAAATGTGTGTATATGTGACACACACATAATAGAATGGCAGACATTATGCAAAAAGTATTAGTTTATAAAATACCTAGGCAAGCAATAGTACCTCACATATCCATAGTCTTTCTCTCTTACAGTTTCAATACTAGTTGTAGTTTCGTAAAACACAATCTAATGACTGAGTAATAATATATAGATTATGGCCAATATATAAGAGCACCAGTTTATTTTTTTAAGATTCCCTTTCATACATTTGATGTATATTTCGCATTGTTAATCAAATAAAACATCATTTCAAATTTATCCATAACCCATGTTGAGTTAGGAGATGCTTTTCAAGTATCCACTTCATCCGTTAAGCCTTAAAACCTTTCTACAGAGTGGTGCATACAGTAAATTGGATCAATGCAGGTTCTTCTAGTCAAATTTAATAAATTGGATAACAAAACTAAATATTGAAATTTCAATGTCAATTGGATTCAATAATAAGGAATACCTTCTGAAGAACATAACCATCGTGTACTGGTGCAATTGTAGTTGACCCTCCACCACTGAAAACAATGGAATAATGAATAAAATATTATGTTTCTGGCATGTTCGTGTAACATATTAGAAGTAATAATAAATATAGAATTATTGAGCTTTAAAAGTTGTATAATTTCTAACTCCCCTTTTAATTTTCTCAAGTGAATTCTCGAACTAATATGCTTAAAGTTTTTCAATTTAGTCCACCCAATGCATTGCTTTGACTCATATAGTAGGAATTCAACTTTCATCATTATCAGCCTCCTACGTTGTCTCCTCCAATATGGTGCTAACCCATTCCACTTTTTTGAATGAAATATTGACAAAGTCTCATTGCTTGTCACCAAACCCAAATGACTACTTTAAAATTGTTGAGCAGGAAAACAACAATCTTAGGCATGTTAACATACATAACAGATAAGCTTTCGAATTGTTATTTCTCAACTTAGGGTCGCAGGATACTTGTTTATTTAACAATGTTTTAGAATAAGAAAAACCTTAATTGTCGACTCTTTTGATTCAGTGATTTCACGTACATGAATGAAACTTTCTTTATCTTGCTACAAAAGCGAAAGTATATGACTACTGCTTCAACCAAGTATAAGAGAACACAGGCTGAAGAAGAATTTCAACTGTAAATGATTGTAACAACCCAGTCTGAGACTGATTGCATGGCATTGAGTGTGTAAAAAGAGTAGGTTCGAAGAATAAAGATAGGAAAGAATCTGGAAGAACTAGCAAAAAAATGAGAAAGGTAGCAAGAATTTGAGGTGGGAGTGAAATATTCTGTGTATCTACAGAATTCCCCATTATTTTCTTTCTTTGATCTATCTCTACTTTTTAGGAGCTTGATCTCCACTATTTGTTCTCTAATTCCAAATTCCTACTTTTCTCATACTATACATGGTAAAAGCAAGCCATGTAAGTTCTAGTTAAACAAGACAAGGACAAATCTAACTTAGGCCTTCCATATATAATATTTTTAAAGGAGAGCAATTGTTATATGGAAATTAAGGAAAACACCATTGTTCACAATGATACTACCGCAGAACAAGAACAAAACTACCATTGAGTAACCTCATGATCTCTTACCCGTCAACAACTAAAGAAGTAGCACGCCCTGATGCAAAGGAAGTCAAAACCTGTATGTGAACACAAGGAATAAACTTTCAGTACCTTTTCATTCTCACTACATAACATATTATTTTATGAAGTATAGGTCAACGAAGCACTAACAGCATTCTTCGCCAAAAACAATGCAGGTGCTTTGTACTTCTCAAACATAAGCTCTGCTGTCCTGCAACAATAAAATTCAAATTATACATACTGACACTTTAAGATGAGCTCATAATTCTAGACAATAAATTATAATCAGAATACCTTTCTCTCTGCTGTTGAGAGTTTGAAGAAGGCTCTGCAAGGAGCATAGGATGCTCTTTAGGATCAATCAATAGGCACTCCCTAACAAAAACAGAAAGCATGCCCGGTGAATAGACATTCTCTACTAGAAAAAGAATGTGCAGCCAGTGACAAACAAAATAATTCCTAAGGTATATGAAATATGTAATAATAAAAATAAAAAATACAATATATTGACAAAATTAGACTACAAAAAGAACTTACAAAAAGAATATAATATATTAGTGTTGCAAGATGCATCAATTGTTCCATGACAAAAGGCAAGTGAATTAACTCATAATCGAATAGTAGTGTTTATCCTATTACGCTCTTAAGTTAAGTATAAAGAGTCACACCCTAACTATTAGTCGTAGCTTTGGTATAATGATAAGCACTGGATCCAACATGAGTTTAATTCTTAGTTGGGCAATTGTTTAGGGAGAGATCATTGCACCAATTGTCTCATATAGCAAACATTAGGTAAGCTAAGCCACAATAGAAGAGTTTGATTCGTAGCAAGGCAATTACTAGAGGAAATTGTTGCAGGGTGCATAAATTGTCCCGTGACAAGGGTCAAATGGGTCAAATCACAATCGAATCGTAACACTTGAACTACTACACTTTTAAGTATAAAAAGTTGTTTCTTAACTATTAGCTATAGTTTTTGGTATAATTGTAAGTGTTTGATCCAACACTTGGTGATAAAAACATCTTTTTTCTATCAATCAGATGATGATCCTTAAAAAAAATCCCATCCAAGCATGCACTTTGCTTACATGGTTCAAACAATATATAGAGATATAATCAAATCAATGTTTTCAACAAATCCATTTGTGTAACCTTTTTTTGATGGTTCCTCTACCCTTCTCATTGCACTAACTTCAATTTGATCAATTTTTCTTGTTTGAACCTTTGTTGACCTTCTTACATGGCCAAATCACTATTATGTGAGTTTTTTGTTATCTTCTCTTCTCCAAAACAGTACTACTCCAACTCTTTCTCATATATCTTTGTTCATGATTCTATCTTTCCTTTCTTTGCTTATTCACTCATCCATCTCAGCATTATCATCTCTGGTATATTTATCAATTCTCTTTTGCCATTTGTTGTCCAGCATTCATTACCATACAAAGCATCATTGATCATATAGCTATTTGGTAGAATTTCTCTTTTAGTTCGAATGTGCCCTTGAATTAGCTATGTGTTTACTTCACTCAGTTTGATTCATATGCATTACTCCCTTCAATTTCTCCCATTATTTTCTAAGCCAGATCCAAAACACCTAACATGTGCAACTTGCGGTGTGATGTGATCCCCAAGTTTAACCTCCCAACTTGACGCTAGCTAACTATCCCTGTGTTCATGTAGTGTTGTCAATCCGTACATGAAAGAGAAGGGCTGAGTGAGGCCTTGAACAGCCAATATAAAGTAAAACTATGATAAATATTTAAGGTATGGACCATCAATGTTTGGAAAAGAATCTTCATTCCTATCAACCATTTATTAGCCACCATTAATACCGAGATTTCTCGTGTATTTAAGTGCTTTAGATATAGGTAACAGATCAACTATTCTTTGGAGCATTGCTTTTGAGAGGATCATCAAACAATCAAAAAAAAGGAATCACATGAACTGTATCAAATTCCAACCATATCTGCCATAAAATAATCAAATGCAGAAAGGAAAACAACAATCCTAGAATACATATCTCAAACAGTTCAGAAAATCAGTATTGACCTGAAGGCATGATCCCATATGCTATCAACAATATCCCAGTCAGCTACAATTCCATCCTTAAATGGAGACAGCACCTGCCAACACAAAAATATAAATAACTACAACTATTCATTATTCAAAATAAATTACTAACCCTAATCAGATCAAGAAAGCCGTTACAAAAGGGTTACCTCCATATGATCTCTACGGTACCCCAAGGACTGTGATCCTACAAACAATTTCCTCTTTCCCTTGGCCTTGTCAGAGTCAGCATTTCTAAGATTATTCTTTGATTCCCCAACTGAGGCAGAGTTCTTCTCGGCATCATCATCTGCTTCATCAACATCCATTTGATCAATTGCTCCAACAACCTAAATTCACACACAGCAAGACAACCACCAAATCATTATCAACAATCAAACTACCCATCAATTTTCCAGATACCTTCCACTCAAACTACAAATAATAAATGCACCCAACCACACGTAAAGCAGTAGTACCCTATCACCACACAAAAATGCCAGCGTCCACTTTATTATTAACTCAAAGCATAACAAAATTCAATACTCTACCAACAAAACAAAACAAAATGGAAACAATTTCACCTATAGAAACAGTAAACAAATAACAAATCCGAAACTTCAGAAAAGTAAAAAGCGGAGCGAAAACACTTACAGACGGAAATACAGCCTTGGGAGCATCTTCACCGGCGTAACCAGCTTTACATGTGTGTGAACCCAAGTCAATTACTATAGCTGATACTTCATCTGTGGAATCAACAAAATGAAGAAAATTGAGTTCGCACCTCAGAAGGAGAACGAGAACGAGAATAAGGAGAATAGGTTTGGATACTCACCACCGCCATACATGGCTGTGACTGGCTACAAACTCGACAGGAGAATTAGGGTTTTGGAATTTAAGGTTTACGAATTTTCTCACTCTAGGGTTTCAGTAGAGAGAGAATCTGCGGCGAAAGGGAACGCCGCCGGGGAATTTCCGGCGAGGTGGTCGGAGAAGGAGAGTAGAAGTGAGAAGCGCGCGCGATTTGAAGAAAGAAAAATTAGGGTATGGTAAGAGCTACAGTAATTGGATAAGCCCACACCGAAACAATTCACAATGGTTTTCACCTTTGTGCCCACATTTTTTCTTAATTTATTTTTGTTTACAATAATTTATCTGTAATAAATTACTTACTTTATCTTTAATTATATAACTAAAATTAAATCTGGTACTGTAAAAGATAAAATGTAAGTATATTGCCATTAGTTATTAGTTTTAATTTATGATCATAAGAAATTGTACATGTAAACCCTATGTTTCCACTACTGTTTATAATGTTATTGTTTTTAAACACTTGAAAAAAAATTAAGGGTTTTATGATGTTGGTCTTTTTCAATAATTGTGGTAGAATTATTTTTTCTTACTTGATTATTTTTTTGTATTATTTATGTCATTTAATATAATAGTTATCCTTTATGGATTTATATTCTTTTGCAAAAGCTTGTAAATAATGTCTTTATATTGGAAGAATAAAAATAATTTTATGACAACAGCGTCAGTTAGGTTATTTAAATGAATCTAACAATATCGGTTCATATTCTCTTTATAATGACTTGTAAACAATGTTAACGAATTGAAATAAAAATAAAAATTTTATTCATAGTCAATAGTATAATAAAAATATTAAATATAGCAATTTTTTTGTGGTTTTAGCTTAATATGTAAGTTTGAGAATTGTTGGGATATTTTTTTAGTGTGTCTAGATGTATTAAAATAGGAATGAGACTTGACAATCTTATTGTATGTTTATTTAGATTCTAAATTTACTTATATAGTTTAGGGTTTAGTCTACATATATTTTTATCTTCCATGCTGATCAATAGTCATCCTATCTTAATTCTATAAACAATATATTATGCAATATTAAAATTTCTTCCAATTTGTAAATTAGATTGATGTATATGTTCTAATTACATTAAATGTGTCTACATGTGATAATTATATGTAAACAAAGTATGAAAAGTTTTTGAAATTTTTTACCATCACAATACATTTTGTTTAACTTTATTATGAAAATTATTAAAATTAAATGTATCTCAAATTGATTTCCTTTCTAATTAAAAATATTGTATTGTATTGATAAAAGTTAAGTATTATATTAATGTTTTTCTTTATTTTATATTTTCTAATATTATGCTTGAAACTTTGGAATATACATTATCAAGTGTATTCGTAATAGCAATAGTCAAGAAAGATATGAAAAAGATATTAGGTGGTTTCTAAATCAAATTGATGGATGTATTTCTTTAATATCATTTTTTCTCTCATACAAAAGTTCACTTATTTCTCAAAATTTTGTCTTTTGTTAGTTTTAAATTTTTAAGTCTGTAATATTGTAATAGTAGTCATTCCTTGCTGAACAAATAAAAAGGTAATATCAAAATATTCAACATATATTATATACAAATATTTTATAACAAGATACAATAGTTACTCATCTCCCTTACCAATGATTGTCACTCCAACCATCTAACAACTACTTATAATGCTCATAACATCTTAACCAACATAACAAAACAGATTAATTATCTTGCAACAAAACTCGATAATGTGACTCAACCCAAACACATATAGCCAAAACAGCCCATATAGCCAAAACAGCCCAAAAGTAATGGAGTTAACGGTTAAAATCTACACATCACCCATATTCAACACCTAACATATTGCTTGCAAAAACCCTTAAGCCCTCAAACCTCCCACTTTGACCACTAAGATTACTCCTTGTTCTATACATTACTAGGTTTCATTGATATATTCTTTCCATACCATTAGTCCACCCTTTTTATAAATAAAAGCATCACTTATTTTCATTTACACCTTACATGAAAGCCTACTCAAAATAACATCCACTTGTTTGTGAAGGCAATTTAACACACTTAATTATATTCATGCACCACTCCAAAAAAGACAAGCTAAACTTTCACAAAAAATATATAATCTAGAGATAAGCCTTTTTGTTCAGCATAACTAAATACTTCACTTATATCTAATATATTATTGTCAAAGATTACTCAATTTCTTTTGTTTTATATTTCACACATGACAACCACTCACATCATCTTCTAAATCTTATTATCTATTTGCCCAAGTCACAACTATGATAATTGCATGAATTGTTCCTTAAGTGTATTTGGAAGACAAAACTCGATCTTCATCCATATATAACACTTATCCAACACCTTGACTATCACACTATATGCAAAGAAGTAGTGGTGGCTCAAGGCATTTGGAGGACTAAGGCGAATTAAAAAAATGAGGTATTTTCTAAATTAATAAAATAATTGAAATTATGATATTTTTATCTAAAATTTATTTTTCAAGCTTTTTATGATGTAAAATTATCTATTAAATTATCATAATTAATTTCATTTAAAAAATATTTTTCAATAGACAATAAAACTAACTCATTTAACCTTTGTTGAGACATTTTTTTATCTTGAATAAGATTTTATTAGTTTAAGTTTTAAAAAACTCCTTTCAGCTGAAGCAATTGATATTGAAATTGTTAACATTATTTTATATGTTATATATACATTTGGAAAAGAATTTATTCTTTTTATATAATTAAAAATATCAATTGGTTTATCATTTTCCAATCCTATAATCTCCTTTAAGATATTTAATTCTAAAAATAAATCTAAGTCATCAAGAAAGATGTAGCTTTAGGACAATAGTTTGTCATGTCACAAAAGTACTAAGTTTAAACTATGACAACCACATGGAGTATAAAATGCTTTAGGATTAATATCAAGAAATCTTTTTTGTACACCTTGATATTTTCCTTTCATATTTGACCCATTGTCATATCCTTGTCCTAAGGCCATTAATATCAAGTCTAAGGACTTTCAGTTCATCTATAATAACATTAAAAAGAAATTTTCCACTTGTATCATTTACTTTTAAAAATTCTAAAAAATATTCATTAACTTGTATTGGATTGGATGAAATATCCACACATCCTAATACAAAAAGACATTTGTTCTTGATAACTTATACATGGAGTACAATATAGAGTACAATATGATTGAATAATATTTTGCATTCATAATTTTTTTTATAATTTTTTGTTTTTATTTCACTTGCTAACAAATTTATCAACTCATTTGTATATTATGTTATGAATTTCATCATTTTTAATTTAATGAATATGTTCTTGCATAATTGGATCAAATTCAACAACCATTTATATCAAACTTAAAAAGTTTTCATTGGTAGATCTTCTCAATTTTTACACAAAGCTAAGTTATTTTTACCAAGGGTTTTAATAACAACAATAATTCTTAACAACACCTTTCTCCAGTGTTCTTTATCTTTATTTATTTGTTCTTGAGCATATTTATCTATTGTTTTATCAATCTCATTTCCAGATCAATCCATGCATTCATATTAATTATGTGTTCATCACTTATTTCATGGCTCTTTAACTTAGCACTAAGATTTCTCCAATCTCTACTACCTTTGTTACCTAGTTTACTAGTACTATCAATAACATTAAACAATTTACAACAAAAACTAACTTAACACTAAGATTTCTCCAATCTCTACTACCTTTGTTACCTAGTTTACTAGTATTATCAATAACATTAAACAATTTACAACAAAAACGGAATACTCTATCTAAATCTAAATGAGTCTTCTTTCTTTCATGTTTCTCCCCATTAAACAATTTTTGGATGTAATGTGATACAAAAAAGTGTCTTGAGTATTTATCTTTTGAAAAATCTATATCAGTTATCCTAATAGGGTATTTTTTACTAATAAGTCTCTCAATTTTGTATCAATATCCTCCCATTGACTTGGATCGTATATATTTTTAATATTAGAATCATTTTGTCTTACAATTTCATTTTCGTTATAATGAGTTTGAGAATTAGAGATATTATCATGAGTTTGAGAATCAAAATGCACATAAATGCACAATATAAAATGATGCAACAAATTGGAAATTGGAAACAAGTTGAAATAATATCATGGAAGGAACAAAGAGACATAGGAGGAAGAAAGAAGATAAGTGAAGAAAAAATGAGAGAAGTGGAAAAGTTAGATAATGAAAAGATATATAAATAGATGATATCAAACTATTATATCAATCTGTTAGAATATAGGAAAGGGATAGACAAAAATTAGAAAGTTGATACATAAGATTCCTTGATTGTTCAATTTTTTTTAATATTATTAATTTATTATAAGAATATTATTCTTTAAATAGTATTTATAGTACCAATATAAAATTAAAGTCCTTAAATAATATTTATAGCACTAAACTTAAAGTCAGTTAAGATATTTAAATTTTGAATTAAAATTTGGGTTAATATAATTTTCAAATTAAATATTTTTATTTTATTTTATACTAAATATGAGTATTAATTTTTTTTTAGGCCTAAGGGATTGTTTTACCTGTTTGGGCCTTGAGCCACCCCTGCAAAAAAGAGGTTCCTATTTATTTCTTTTCATATTGTCCACACAATACATAATTTTTACATCCCACTTAGACACCTCTTTTTACTAAGTTGTCCTTAATTAAAATTCTCACCTTGTCAATTCTTCATATATTGGTTTTCACCTATTTGTATAGGCAAGTTTTTTTTTATATCAACTTTTTGTTTTATATTTTGTTATATACCCATATCCCTTTTATCATAAAAAGAGGAGACTACAAATTTTGTATTGTGTTCCTTTAGATAAAGAATGAATAGGACTTTCATACAGGTGTCTCTGATTTACTTTTATAGTGCTTCTTTTACACACTTTCATTACTGTGATTTATCTACACACCTCCTTCATTATGTTAATCATGTTTTTTCATTTATGGTTTTCTTATTGCAGATTCTCATCCAAGATCACACCATGATTTCCTCCAAGATTTGTTCTCAATATGGCATCAGAGCAGGTTGAAAACTTGCTCGGCTTCTGCTTCGCATTCGTTTTCTTATTTCTTGTATTTTTTGTTTCTTGTTTTTATTTATTGATTCCATAAATTCTTCAATCGTTGAGGGGTCAAATACAAAGGAAAAATGTTGACGCTATTTTCGTTTCTTTCCAACTCAATTAGCAGAACTATCATTCTCAGAGCCAAAATATGAGGAGGGTTTGACTGTCCCATGAAGGAAAAATGTTTGTGCTATTCTCATTTTTTCCCAACTTAATGAACAGAACAATCAGAACCAAAATATGAAAAGAGATTTACTGTCATGTGTTTAAGTTGTAAAATAAGAAAAAAAGTTATATAACTCATAAAAAAATATTTTTTTAGTTATCTGTATTTAATATAATTAACTAACTTGATTATTTGAAGTTATTATAATAATATTATATATCTTTTCAATGATAATTATTTTATAACAGTTTCATCTAATACAAATGACATAATGAAAAAGTACATTATGCATAATTATTTACCATTTTTTTTAATCTTTCTCATTTTATCATATTCCATGAGAAAAATGATACGAGCACATTATCAACAACTTTCTAATATAGTCTTATATCTAATTAGAAGCTATAAATGTAATTTTAACTTGTTGATATATAGACTTATGATTTTGTTAAAAAGAACAACACAGCCTCTTAACTTAAATAATAACTAATTAATTTTCATTTTTTTACAAATTCATTTATTTTTATATTTGTAAATTATACTTTTTCAATAAAAATGTAGACACATATAAGCGAAAACTGATGTGTTTTTGCTAGCATTACCCATATCAGATACAACTCAACACTTTATGTCTCCTACTTTATTTTCCATTATTTATTTGCTCACTTTTATGTATATTTTAAACACTTATAATTATGAAAGAGAATTTCCAATAATGTAAAATTAGCATTCCGTTATATACTTTATGTAATTAATTGTATAAATTTTGTAACTTATAATTATTGATCTCGAATTATAAACTGAATTTCAATACTTTTTTTTATATAAATGACCAATTTTCGTTATAAATGGTCTTACATAACCGTTTAAACTGTTTAATATAAATCTAATTCGGAAGAATCTCATTTATTTATTTATTATTAAAAAGGCAAAAATAACATTTAAATTTTTAGTGTTTTGGACAAGCTGAACTAGACCGGGCTTAAAACATGGGTCCAGTTGGTATAGGCCCATTAGGGCAGCCCTAAAACGTGTTGATATTATCTTCAAACCCTAATTTCTCAGAATCGCCTCTCACCTAAACCTTGCAACTTCTTCTCTCTTCGCTTTTCACAGCATCCGAAAATGGTACTTTCTTTCTCTCTCTTTTACCTGCTACTGCGTTTTTGAAACCCTAAGTTTTGTTCTAATCCCAAATTTTAACATGATTCGTGTTTTTGTGCGTTGGAACAGACCAAGCGAACCAAGAAGGCCGGTATTGTTGGAAAATACGGTACGTGTTCGGTTTCGATCGTTGTTGAATGTTGGCAGTGTTTAATTTAGGGTTTAAGGTTTATTTGGCATGTAGCAATGAAGGTATTATAAAGTGAATTTTGAATGATAAATCAAGTTTAATTTAGGGTTTAAGGTTGAGAATAAATCAAGTTTTTATTTTATTTTGTATATATATACTGGTTTATTTGTTAGGGACAAGTTCACTTTAGGAATATTATGAATGTTCCAAAGTGAGGTGATGATTTATGGTTGTGTTGTCAAATTTCAGGCACCCGATATGGTGCTAGTTTAAGGAAGCAAATCAAGAAGATGGAAGTTAGTCAGCACAGTAAATTCTTCTGTGAGTTCTGTGGAAAGGTATGTTCCTTAATCATTTTAATAATGTATTTTGTGTTTTCCTTTGATTAGGGTTGTTTGAATGATGATATTTTTTTTTTTGTTAGTACTAACCCAAAATTTTGGTATTTACATTAATGAGATTCGATCCAAACCTGACTAAGACAATACAGTGTACTTGATGAGGCCCGGTGAACATGTTACATTGTAACGCAATGTTCAGCTAGAATGTGGAATTGAAGAAGCGTAGAATTGTAACAATAGTATATTTTGCAATGTACAATGTTATATAAATTATATCCATCGAGTTTACTTTTTTTTTTATTAATAGGTAAACTGTTTGAAAAAATTACACGTTTTAAATGAGTACAAAATATAGAACTAGATTTTGATTATTTAAAGTATAATCCAAGCCCATATCACCAATTCAGAGTCTAATCTTTTGGAGCTAAACCTCTTAGAATTAAGTTTTGTTGGTACTGGGTTAGTGTACATTACCATTGTTAAGTATAGGTGCCATTGAGAAGATTTTTCGAACTGCCAATTGCAATTTGTAAGAGAGTCCTGCGATGTTTGTGCTGCGGGCTGCAATTGGTGTGCTTATATAGTTGCCATATGCCATTGATAAAACCCTTACATTGTCATGATAATCAATATTCTTGACTACGGCTTACGATCACTATTTGATATGTTTGTTTTTAGTACGCTGTTAAGAGGAAGGCTGTGGGCATTTGGGGATGCAAGGACTGTGGAAAAGTGAAGGCTGGAGGTGCTTACACATTGAAGTAAGAATCTTCTTCTACTTGTAATTATTTCTTGTTGTATGGTAGATAAACTTATTTTGTTTGTCCATTTTTCTTGTTGACAGTACTGCCAGTGCTGTGACTGTCCGAAGCACCATTCGAAGGCTGAGGGAGCAGACTGAGAGTTAAACGCAGTTTACACTTTTCATTGGTTTTAATGCATAAATTTTGCTGCTTATTTTAAACTATCATACTTCTTTTATCTGAGAGTACAATTTTGGCTGGTCTTTGTTAAGAATATCAGTAACTTGCTATTTATCATTCAGGAATGCTATTTAGTTTTGTAGTATCGCGTCATTGGATGGTGAATGAATTTGCAGTTTTTACTTTTTGTTATGTTATCCTATATAATGCACTCATTATGTCTGTTATTCTGAGCTAAGCTCTTGAGAGCCAACATTGTGATATAGAGGAGTCTAACCATTAGACCCTTTAACTCTTTCAAACAGGATTTAGTCACATTTGCACGAATTTCACGTAATAGAACTGTTAAAGAAGTGCATTGAGAGGATTTGTAAGTTCTGTGCTTGAGGAACATGGCATTGGTTAAGTTTGTTTTTGTAGTGTAGTATGTTCCGTATCCCTTTGTATATGTTTAGAATACTTAACACCATAATTAACTTTTTTTGGCAATATGATTTAATATATAATACTTTTAATTAACTTTGATATAATAAATAAAATCGCAGACCAAACACATTAAAAATACCTTATGTACCGCTAGTATTGTATAAGTTTTTTTTCTTGCCTTCACGCTCATTCTCTTGGGTGTAATAAATTAGGTTTAAATATTAATGTTTTCCTTTTATTCGTCTACACTTTACTCTTTTAACTATAGTATTTTAAGTTTGAGAAAATATAATATTTTTTTTATACGATGGACTAATTTTCATAAATCCTTTTAGAAAGAAAGATAAAAAAATAAAATTAATCCAAAAAAGTTCTTTCCAAATACAAAATTTCAATATAAACCCGAAATTTCGTCCGTATTAGAAATGTTCTTACGTTTAACAAGTAACTACCACAAATTTCGCAGCATTGTTGCAAATAGCCACAATTAACAGAATTAAAAAACTATGCTAATTAAAATATATTAATGATACTAACTTAAAGAATAAAACTTGGTCATATATAGAATAAACCATGTGAAAAAGAACGTGTAAGTGCATTAAATCTCAAAGTATTTGCTCATGCACAACATTTAATTCAAATTAATAAGAAATAAGACAAAGTTCATTTGATATTATGTTCTAATAGAGAACTATGCAATGAAAGTGATCTTTTTATTGTCATAACCATAAAATAAAGAATAAAATAATTATTTTATTTCTCTGCACTTCATCTCAATTTTTTCTCTCTCAATCTTTATACATGTACATGAAGCTTTGGTAGTTAACAATCCAATACACTACAAATCTTTGATATTCGAGTGAAAAAAATAAAGAATTGGATAAGAAATAAATACAATTAAGAGATAATAGTAAAATAAAAAAAAAGATTTTTAAGTTATTTGAATAAAGAGAAGTGGGAAATAAAGAGACAAGGATTTTTTTTAGCATTAAGTCATGTCAATACTCTTTTTCTCTTCTTACCCCTTTCCCAAGCAAAACAATTTCACACTTCAATTATTTCTCATCTAGCCCTCTATCCAAAATCACACATCAAACGAACAATGAAAAAGAAAGAAAATGAGAAAGAATATAAAAGACATGCTATATTGATTCAAGATCATAGGTACAAATAACATACTAATTTAAAGTTTAAAAACTTGTCTTCATGACGTTCATAATTTAAGTTCAACTTTATTCAAAATAGCTTTTACACAATCCAAACAAATGTAGACAAAAGTGATGTAATTGTAAAATTAAGATGGAGCTAAAGAAGTTAAAATATGGCAACATACGTGGATGAGATGGCGTGAAGGTGACAAGAGAAGAGATGATTATCGGGATATCTCAGACATATTGCCACCTATTCAATTATCAGCAACAGCAATGAAGATTGGTATACACGTTATTTGATACCTTAAAAGGAAAGAGAGAAAGATGTAATAAACATAAAGTATTTGAAATGATACAATATTCATACATCATTCACAACTAACATCAGTTAATCATACAAGACCTAAGCAACAATATAGTTGTATTCTTGACCAAAAAAAATTACCGTACACTTTTTAGTCTGTTTTTAATGTAGTTTGGCAAAAAGCAACTCATTACTGCTAATACCTGACATCCAAAAATCTCTTTTCAGGCCCTTTTCTTCTACTAACAGAAAATCAATTCTAACACTTTCCAATGACTAAAATATAACTCGATCTAATTGAGTTTCTTTCTCAACTTTTTCCAATTCAATTCATCTACCAACCCCAAACCAAATGGACACTAGGCATTGGAAAGTACAGAAATGAATTTCACAGATCTAATCAGTTCAGAGTTGTTACTAAGTCAGCTTTTCTTACATGCTCTCCCAGTCCCAATGAGTAAAGATGCAACCCAATCAATAAAGAGCATTGTTTTCGGTTATCATGAAAGGTGCAGACATTAGAGTAGAAAAAGCAAAACATCACACCCAAAACACTTTTAAGCCAAACATGCTTTCAACCCTTACACCATGCAGAATTATTGATACAAAATATAGTCGTAATTTGTAAACACTCATCTTTTCCATTTAAAATTACAAAAGGCAATTCCTCATCTAACCAACGGAGAACTCTAGTTAAAAAGGTAACAAAAAACAGATCGTATTCCAAACTCATATAAAGCAAAGATATCAAGATATTTCTCTCCTTATTTTGCAAAGTCATCTTACAACGGTAGCTGGACTGAGGTTTGATCCGCACTCCGGCACTTACATCTACATAAATTTACAAGATGTAGGCAAAGGGAAAAAAAAAATGTATATGTAGTTTTTTACCAGGTGGAAGCCATCACCCTTTCTCCCCCTATACAAGACTCATGACAGAGGATAATAAATCTGCTTGCTCTCATCCTGTGGTGATGATCGCGGTGTTAATGGCTCAGTTTAAAATTTCGACCTCTTCCAACAACCTTGTGGATCTCTACTGTAACAAAAGTTGCAGCTGATAGCCTCACACAATGGGTATTGGGATGCTCTTGCAGTTAACATTAGGATGCATTTGATTTTGCACAGCCTTGACAGAAGCTACTCTAGCTGCATTGGCTGCTCTGTTAGCGGCTGCTACTGCTCTATTCACCCTTTCATCTACCTTGGCCACATCATAGGCCTTCCTAGCTGCTCTTCTTGCTTCCTGTTTGTTCACAAACAAACACATTATTAACAATGAAAGCTATTGTAAGGAAATAACTCACAAATCCACTATACTCTCAATTTATGTAGATTCTCGACATGATTGACATTATCAATTTGATGACCTTAGAATATAAAATAAAAATTTTAGATGAAACCTCAGCCAATAATATCGCTATATAAAATTCCATTCTACTTTCTAAAATAAATTTCATAATAGATTTTCAAAGCTAATTGCTAGTGATAATAACTGTCATAAAGAAAGATAAAATATTATTGGTAGGTGCATTTATAATTGTTCACAATTGTTTAAAAGGTTTTTTATATTGAAAATTATTAACATGTTCAAGGGAAGGGAGTGTAGTCTAAGCATCTCTCAGGAGAGGATAATGTAATGTACTCAGAGAAGACTGATACATTATTTGCGATTGTCATAAAATTGCAAAGCACCAACGATCAAAATTGAATCATCCAGACTGATCATTCTAGGCCAGTGTCTTTTTTCTTTAATGATAAAACGAGAAAGAACATTAGACAATAAATTAAGGTAAACTAAGTCACAAATGTAGAGTGTACCTGCACTACATTTAGTACTCTGGAATGATACACACCAACACAAGAAACAGGATAGGTAGCACTCTGTGTGCTGGGGATGTCAATGACTCCATTTTGCCAGTGACCAGACTGGGTTTCTCCATTTCTAAATGAATACATTCCAATACCTTGCCTTATATTTTCATGCCAGGATCCTTCATAACAATGGCCATTGGCAAAACTATATACTCCATATCCATGCATCTTATCAGCAAAGTATTCACCAGCATATGTATCCCCATTTCTAATAACAGAAATAATTAGTTACAACAAAAATAAAATACTATTACTGGTGAGCAAAGAAAAAGAAATGGAAGAAAGTCCCATTTAATTCAATTCAATGATAACACCAATGATCCTTAGAAGAGAGGAATCCACATTCAAGGAAAAATCAGAAGAATGCATTTCATGCATCCCAGGAATGAGTACCAAATTTCATTAAATGCATGCCCAAGATCCTACCCACTGATACTTGAAACTGCAGTCCATTTTAAAATTAAAAACAAATGGTACCCATGCAGATTGTGGATGCTCAAAAATACAAAGTGCACTGATCAGAGAACAAATAGTCCTTTTGTTTTTTACTGACCGATTTCCTTCAGTGGAAGTAGGGAGAGGGAGAGAAGAAGAAAAGACACCACACTTGTAGCAGCTTGCGAAGTTAAACTACATGAAATCCAAATAGTTGGAATTATTGCTATGTGATATGAAGATCACAAGGCCAAGTTGTGGAACTAGCTTCTTGAAAAGGAACTTAAGATTGTGTTCTTCAAAACATGTGCCGTGTAATTATAATGGAATACCCTATTGTTTTAAAGTTTGAGAGGTATAAAGCACCTTCGAAACTGATTCTATCCTTGGGAGTAGATACCTCTTTCTCTTGTGAACTGAAAGTAGCAATAACAAAGATAAGTACTAAGAACATGAATACATACAAATAATGTTTACACTTTAAATTTTTCAGTTTTTTCTGCATTTTAGATTTTATACTTGCTGTCTACTTTATAGATAATTATATGATCTTTCATTCAAATGAATAAAAAAGGAATATAAAATAATAAGGTAAAATGTATTCCCTCAAAATGTTTTTCCACTCTTCCCTTGAATTGGTCTTTCTTCTATACAAGGACATAAGAGATTATTCACTAAGATAATGAAAATGAACCCAAACAATATCATAGAAAGCTTTATGTCGCCTCCTTTTCCTTTTACTTCCTATGGAAAATGTCTACTATTTTACTCAAAACCATACAAGATAACAAATACATGAATTATCACAAGTGATATCCACCCATTCTATTTCATTACTGAAATTGATAATTCTACAATCTTTACCCTTCTAATCCATTTGGGTTTACTCATCCAGTGAAGATAGAAATGATTGCTTCAATGGGTCTCTGTAAGAGTAAAAAGCATGCTTGTTTTACCTACTTTATGATTCATCTCCCCCACAAACTTATACTTACTAATTTGCTACTCACTAGATATTTACCACTTTAAAACTAAAAATGTAGTAGAATAAGAGAGAAGGATTTTCAGACTAATATTTTATATCAGATTAGTAGTCAGACACCACAAATGAATGTGGCTTTCTATGATATAGTGGTATAGTTTTACTTTCACAAAGAAGTGGTGTTTCCTTTTTAGCTCCCTCTTCCTTTCTTCTTCTTTCCCCTTGAGACCAGGGGGCAGGTTGAAGTGGATACAGGTGCTTTTGAACCAACAGTATCAGTCTCAGGCCATCTATTCAAATGACCAACTTCATGCTTAGTGCATCTTATCTTTGATTTCAATATTTAACTCCCACTTATCTACTTCCACACAGCTAGTCAATTGGAAGCCAAATGCCAATGCAGGTGAATTAACTATCATTATTAGCATAGTATGTTGTTGGTACTAGGTCTATTTATGACTTAATTTACTCCAGGAAAAAGATACACTAAAAATTAACAACCTAAAAGATCTTAAAGCAATTGCTTTGCAATCACTGCATGACATATAATGCTCCACAATTGCTACCAATAGGTACACACAACTAACAAAAGACCTGAGCGAAGTAAATTTCAAATGCCTACGAGGTATTTTTGACAAAACGGGAGCCATGTCTGAAGCAAATTGTATATCTTTATCCTCTATGCAAATGCTTTCAACTGTAAAAATATATTACTGGTATTCCAACTTTCATTTTTTATAAAATAAAACCTAAGACAACCCACAAAAGCAGCAAAAGGTTACAGTCTGAAGAAATGGCGACAAGCCTACAAAACTGACGACAAAGTACATTACCAAATCAAGCTCGATATCATGCCAAAGTAACTCAAAAGCTTGAGACACACACACAACAAATCAAAACAAAAGGGGCATCCAATTAGTACACATTCAATAAAAGCTACCATCACACCATTGTCAATTGTCAAAGGCCATCAATAGCTAAACAACAACATGGACAGTTGAGAACCAAACATCATTCCAGAAGGAAGAGTTTGTCATAAACTGAGAATCACAAAACCAAATCAAGCACCAACACTTTGACAAAAGCATCTCATAAAAACATTCACACGTCCACTTCCTGCCAAAGTAACTCACAAAACCTCACCCATTTGTCAAAGCCCAAACACCATCAGCTAAACAACAAAGCAAAAACAAACATACACACAGCCATCAAAACATTGCCTAGAAGTAAGAAATTCCCATAATCCACAAACCTAAGGAGTCAAAGACAAAGCACAAAACCAAACAAACCTCAATCAGCAACACCACAATCAACTTCCAAGAAACCAAGCCAACACACATCAGTCAACTCCCACAGACCATTAAATCACACACGTGTCCTAATTCACACTACCCAATCCACACGATCACATCAAAAAACCAGTTAACGCGATCTCAAGTAAAACATTCGCACAAAATTGTTCATAAATTAAACCAACCCCATAAACCATAAAGCACATAACTTCAATCAAACACACACACACACAACCATTTCCATACCTAAAATGGTAATGCCCAAGGCCATGCTTAACGCCCCACTTGAACTCCCCCACGTACCTGCTCCCATCCTCGCACGTGTGCACCCCACAGCCATGGCTCTCCCCACTGGCCCACTGCCCGGCATAAACATCGCCGGTGTAAAACCGGTACACCCCAAACCCATGGCGGAGCCCCTGGTGGTACTGCCCCCGGTACCTACTCCCCCTCGCCCACGTCTCCACCCCACACCCATCGTACTTCCCCTCCACCCAATCCCCCTCATACCTCCCACTCATGCTGTAGTAGTACACTCCACTCCCACAACACTTCCCTCCCCTCAACTCCCCCTCGTAAACGTCGCCGTTCGGGTACGCAACCACGCAGAATCGAAACTCCGGCAGGCAGGGCCGGGCCCCAGGCTTGAGGAACAAGCGAACGGAGGGGATTCGCGGCAGGGCGAGGCTGAGCGAGAAGAAGAGCGCGGCGGAGAAGAAGAACGCGGAGAGGAAATCGAGGAGGATGGAGTTTGTAGGGTGGGAGACGAAGAAGTAGAGGAATGGGAGGGAGAGGAAGAGGAAGAGGCGTAGGCGGCGGCGGAGGGAGAGGACGGAGGATAGCCAGGTGGCGGTGGCGGCGGAGGGAGCGGTGGCGCGTCACGGTTTTGGAAATCTGTGAAGGGTTGGGGATTTGAAGAGGGATGGTCTTTTATAGCGGAGGGTTGAGGTTAGGGTTTGGAGGTTGAGGTTGGGAGCTAGGTTCGGGATAGGGTGGTGGTGGTTGGGATGGTGGCGGAGAGGGTTGAAATCGGAGGAGACGGCGGTGCTTTCTTTTCCGATCTGAAGTTCGGATTTCTTTTGATGCATTACATAAGGGAAAACGTAACCACTTCGCTTTCGTTTTCTTCTTCTTCTTCTTCTTTCACTTCAACTGTTTCTGTAACTGTTTCTGTTTCTTTTAATGTTTGTGTTAACAGAAAGAAGAGAGAAGAAGAAGGAAGAAGAAAGTGATTATGTGGTGTTTTCAAAGTGTTTCTTTTTTCTTGTAATATTAGTTACTAATTCCAACAATATAATTCATTTCAATAACATAGTATTTTTATGTCTTATATTCCATTATTAATTTTTTAGGGTTATTTAATAGAATATTAAATGAAAATAATATTTAAGATTATTCTATTTAGTAAGTGGAAAAGATTAATAAAAAAAGTAAAGAAGGATTTAAAGTTATCTTTATAAAGGCTTAAAATGGAATTGGGGATAACATTATTTATGATTAAAAAAAGAAGCAATAGATTTTTCCCTTAGGAGTGAAGTTGGCTTAATTTCAACCCTTTTAATTTTTTCTACATTTTTAGGAATAATAATAATAATAATAATAATATAAAAATGTTGGAGTTTTATTTTGATAATGGGAAAAATTAATTTGGACTTGTACAAGTTAAATATGAAGGTTTTGTTCTTTTGTTCCACATGTGGAAAAGAAACATTAATATTGTAAGTGGAAGTATAAGAAAGAAACAATACTTTTATATAAGTCTATAATTAAGGTTTGGTAGTTATTTTTTTGTGTTAATATTTATTTTTATTTAATATTGTTTTTTAATTTTTTTCTTAATTTAGTTTTTATTTTAGTTAAAATAAGTCAATAGTTTCTTCTACTAATGTTATTTTAGTAATTAACAACGAAACAATATATGACATATATGTAATATTTTTGATTTACATGGATATTGCATTGTCTTTGTAGTTTTACTAGATGAAAAATATATTGTGAAGATTGAAGATAAAAGTGATTTTTCACAAATATATTGTATAACTGCTTTGTAATATTTGTGGTTTATGTGTGTGTAAATCTATGCTAGAAAAAGTAGGATTCAAATTTAACAATTTGCATCATTTTTCACAAATTATAGTTAACAATATAAAAGGTTCATTGGAATAGGATTTTATGAATTCATTGCACATTATGGTTCTGATATTCACACCAAATAAATCCTAATTTCTTATAGGTGAATTTATTAACCTTAATACAGAAAAAAAACCCCCAATTTCTTGCACAAAGTTACTATAAAGATCAATTGTTATGAAATGAAAAAGATAAAATATTATATCCTTAAGTTGTTTAATCTTAATAACCAAATTCTAAAATCATATTTAGAATAAAAAAAATAAGGAAAATGAATAATTTGAAGTTGAAATTCCTCCTAAACTTCTCACTATAGTAGCCCAAAATATTTGTTTTTCTTCTTTTCCAGCAAAAAGTGACTTCAAAACGTAAAATTATTACCAAAAAGTGTAATTTTATTGGGTGAGCTTATTTCTAAGGAAGAAGAGATAACATAGCAATTAGTGCAGAGTTCTTACTTGATAAATCTATTTACTAATCCAACCAAAACAAAAATGCCTTCTTTTGTAACTTCAACCTTCCATTTCTCTATAAAATTCATAAAAATAGTAAACACTAATCCACTTCTATAATTTAAAATATTTTAACAATAATTTTTACCAAGTAAAAAAATCATGCATAAATATAAATAAAAAAAGTTAAATACATATAATAAACACAAGTTATTATCACAATTATAATTTGTTAATCCAATATTGTAAGTTGCGTTATCTTCCAATGAAAATGGCTTGAGACCTTTGGAAGCAATAAATCCTGGCTCACAATTCCATGAAAAAATTGTGGGTTTTGAGGAGAATGCCAAAATTATTATTTTTTTCGAAAGAATGAAAGGACTCTTATAATCTTCCTATAAAATAAATAAATAAATAAATAAATTCAAATTTTAGACATGACTGTTCAAGTTTTATCTTGAAAATTGAAAACATTCTATTAATTTTTTTTAAAAGTAAAACTGATATACAGTATCATAAATGTTGTCAACACTATTTTTTTATGTAAAATGAAGTTTTATATTTATAGTAGCAACAAAAGATTTTATTTAACATGATATCTAAAACAAAACTATATTTTTTTTTCTTGTAATATACTTATATAAGTTTTTTTAGATAAGTTAATACTATAATTTAATTATAATAGAAATTGGTTTTACTTTTCAGATATATATCCATAAACTCTTAATTAAATTTAACTAATTATTTTATTTAATTTGGTTATTTATTAGAGTATTTTTTATAGTAGATCTTCAAGAAATATTTTAAGTATAAAATGTACTATATATAGATGTTGCATCAAAGAAAGATACAATATTCTAAGACAATTCTCAAAATCTCTAAACTGATAAAAAAAGTTATTTTGAATTTTCTTTTACTATAAAAAATTAATAGTGGAACTTACAAAAGCTTATGTAAAACTTTAAAGTAAGATTTATCATCAAAACAAAAGTTAAAAGAGATTTTGAGAAATATTATATACCAGGCCAACTTGTGGAACCAATGAAAAAAAAAAATAGTTAGAGTTTGATCTTATCTGATGTCTTGTATAACAAGTTTAATAAATTCTTTAACTTTGAAAACACAATGATATAATTTTTTATTTTTACTAAATTATTCATAGCAACTGATTAAAGTAACTATATATTTTTTATTGGGAGTTATAAATAGATGAGTTTGTTGTTTTGTGATGTGTGTTTGACACAAAAAGGCAAAGAAGGAAGAGAGAGGAGAAAAGATTCTTGTGATGGAGATGAACACTGTGCAAGTTTTGTTGGGAGTGGTTTTGGTGTTGTTCATGCATGTGTTAAATGTTTTGGTGTTGAGGCCAAGATCAATGAGAGAAAAGGTTCAGAAGCAGGGGATTAAAGGGCCTTCTCCTCACTTCTACTTTGGTAACATCCCAGAAATGAAGAAAATTTTGCTTCAAGTTCATTCAGCATCAGTTACTGAAGTTAAAGAGAAAGATGAAAAGGGTTCTGTTTCTCACAAGTGGCCTTTCACTCTCTTCCCTCATATTCAAAAGTGGATCAACCAATATGGTGAGTTAGTTACTTTGGCATGTCTCAGAAACATGCAGATTCCTTGGTTTTTGTTTGGAGCAATGAATCCACAACAGTCACTGTTCTTAGCAACTGATGTTTGTTTTTCAGTGAGTTTAATTTCTTTTTACAAGTTTGTTTTTTTTTGGTGAGATTTTGATTATAAAGTTGAACTGTTCTAAGTGCAAAATAAAGGCATATACTTGCATGCTTGACATTTTGGGCTCTTTCATGTTTTCTGAGTTTATTGACTAGTCTATATAGGCTGAGGCTAAAGATTGGGTTGAGTTTGAGTCTTTTGTGAACTGTATCTGATAAAGTTGATGGAAATGTTCTGTAAGAAGAAACCTTTTCAGATTCCATAAAAATGCATTTCATGCCAGATTCTGGAATATTTTCACTTGTTCAAAAGGCCCTCTTGGCTACAGGGTTGAAAGAATCATTTTTTTTTTTTCACAATTCTCATGTAAAAGGTCAAGATATTTACCGAAGTTGCAATTTTTTTTATGAGAATGGGTTCAATGGGGTGTCCAAATGACAAGTTTTCACTGGGAATAATCAAAGCCATATTGAAAACTTGCAAGACACCAAAGAAAAACAGAAACCCCCCCAAAAAAAGTGAATCTTTCAGGAAGTGCTTGAAAGGGTTGCCATAATAATACTAAATGAAAGGTTTCAGATTGAGATGATTCTATTGCCATCATTTTCATGTCCAAATTTTGATTTCATATATGCAGGTCCCACATACATGTTTTCTTCTGGGTCTATACAGTGGCTAATGGTGTCAGATATAGATATGGTGAAGGATGTCATCATGCACACCTCTTTGAATCTAGGGAAGCCAACTTATCTGTCCAAAGATATGGGGCCACTCTTGGGAAAAGGCATAATAACATCAAGTGGGCCAATTTGGTCTCATCAGAAGAAGATAATTGCCCCTGAACTATACCTTGATAAGGTGAAGGTAAGTGTATTCTACCCCACTCCACCGCTTAAGAGAAATGGAATGCTGCATTGGCCACAGAGAAGAAATAAATGGGGAGTTAATATAACACTTGATCCCTGAGAGTGACAACTTTATGTTGCTTTGATCCTTGGAAGTGCATGTCTATGCAAATTGGTCCTTGAAAGTGTCAACTTCCTAAGAAGTTTACCCTATTCATGGTCCTTAAAAGTGCCCCTACACTTAAAAACTACTTGTTTTTAGTTCCTAATAGAAAACTTTTTAATCTCTTTTAGTCCTTGCTGTCTTTGACTAAAATTGATTAAAAGGTGAAGTGTAGATACTTTTACAAGTTAAAAAGAGTATGTGTAAGCACTAAAACAAGTAGTTTCTTGATTGTATAGGCATATGGATCGAACCCACCACGAATTAAAAGAGTACGAATAATTTCAACAAAATGTTTATTCTTGCGCTCAGCCACCCCATCTTGTCGAGTTGTGTATAAGTACATAAAGTTTAGTGAAGAATGCTATAAGATTTCATAAAAGTGTTAAAAGAACAAGAAAAATACTCATAAGCATTATCACTTTAAGATTCGAATTGATAGTCTATATTGATTTTTAATTTCATTAAGAAAAGATTGAAATGTAGAAAATAGCTCAGAACGATATCAAATGAGTAATTAAAGGTTAACTCAATGAGTGTGTTGAAGCATTTTGACTTAGAAAACTAATCTAAAAGCAATCCATAAGAGAGCTAACAAATGTCAGCTGTACCATGTTACAATACCAATCTCATGATTTGCTTTTTCTGTAAATCCTTTTGAAGTCAATGGTTAATCTGATGGTGGACTCAACAAATACAACACTAAGGTCTTGGGAGGGTAGATTTGAAAGTAAGGGAGTAGTATCCGAGATTAAAATCGACGAAGATCTTCGCAGTTTGTCAGCTGACATAATTGCCAGAGCTTGTTTTGGAAGCAATTACATTGAAGGAAAAGAAATATTCTCAAAGCTTAGAGATCTTCAAACTGTCTTGTCCAAGCGTCATGCTGGAATTCCTGGCCTTCGGTATGCATTCCAACCAAAAAGACTTTTATTCTCATCAATCATGAGAGATATAGTGTCCATGTTTTCCTTTTGCCAAGAGTCTTTGCACATTTGTATGCTATGTTCTTGTTAGTGATGCTGCTAATGTGAAAAGTGGTGCCATAATGTTTTAGATACTTGCCAATCAAAAGCAACAGACAAATGTGGAGATTGGAGAAAGAGATAGACTCAAAGATATCAAAGCTCATAAAACAACGCCTGGTGGAAACTCATGAGCAGGATCTCTTACAAATGATACTTGAGGGTGCAAAGAAGGAGGGTGGTGATGGCATCATATCAGATTCCATCTCATGTGACAGGTTTATAATAGATAACTGCAAAAATATATTCTTTGCTGGACATGAGACTACTGCCATCACAGCATCATGGTGCTTAATGCTGTTAGCTGTGCATCAAGATTGGCAAGACCGTGTCAGAGCTGAGGTGCTTGAAGTTTGTGGCAAAGGTGCTCCAGATGCAAACATGCTTAGAAGCTTGAAAACGGTATGTTACACACACTATGTGCTAAAGATAAACGTTTCCATGAAACACACTGAATTGGTACATTCATCTCCCCTTGGTTTAATTTTCTTGATCTTTGGAATTTTGCTTCAGAAATTTATATAGGACAATGCATGAAGACCATATCATTGTACCTTTTTCCCATTTCACTTGCATCCTAATCTCCTTATGCATAAACTAATAGCTTATGAAGATACTCATTTCATTTTTTATAAAAAATTCTTGTTCAAACAGACCCATATGCATGTTGTCCAAAGGATTTATGTAAAAATTTCTTGTTCAAGGTTTTGTTGGCATAAAATGGTCAGTAGTACCTGCAGAAAAGCTAAGAGCATGTTTGGATTTCAGCTGTTTTTATGAAAAACAAACTGTTTATTTTTTCTTTTTTAAATTAAGTTGTTTTCATGAATAAAATTTGTAACTTACTGTTATTTTCTAATAACTTTTTTTCCTTTCAGCTTGATACACACTTTTTTTCTTAGGTAAGAGCTGATTCTGTGTTGTATCTAAACAAAACTAATTGTCTTAAAACCACTTCTCTACAAATTTAGTATCTAAACAAAGTTGATTTTGCTCATATCAATTGCTGAAATAATCTGATTTTTCAAAACAACATTTATTTGTGTGAATCATTTGCAAGTTTCATGAGCATTCTTACTCATCAACTTGAGGCCTTCCATAATAATGTTACAATGCAGTTAACCATGGTGATTCAAGAGACTTTGAGGTTGTATCCACCAGCAGCCTTTGTTGTTAGAGAAGCTCTCCAAGATGTGGATCTAAAAGGGTTCCTAATTCCAAAAGGAATGAACATTCAGATTCCACTCTTAGTGCTGCAGCATGACCCTCAGCTCTGGGGTCCTGATGTTCACAAGTTCAATCCAGAAAGATTTGCAAATGGGGTACTTGGAGCATGCAAGGTTCCACAGGCTTATATACCATTTGGAATAGGGTCACGTGTGTGTGTAGGACAGCACTTAGCCATGATAGAACTGAAGGTGGTTTTGTCTCTGATTCTGATGAAGTTTCACTTCTCTCTCTCACCAAGTTACTTGCATAAACCTGCCTTTCGTTTGGTTATAGAACCTGGCCAGGGAGTTGTTCTTCAGATGACAAGAATTTGAGCAACAATGTAACATTTCCCTTTGTTGTGTGAAGTCCTCTTTTGCTTTTGTGCTTAGAAAACATGGTGGATATGATCACAAAACATCATTTTTATAGCAGATGAATAATGAAAACATGCATGAAATGTTGGTAGTTTTTTCAATCTAAATTGGAGCACAATTATTGGTTTTCTAAACTGTTTTTATAAACTTACTGTAATTAGTAAAGAATATAGATAATGAACCTGTTTATGTTAACTTTTTCCATAAACGCTTGTAAGAAAGAAAAAGAATATACCAATTTTACTTTAAATTAAGAATCATAAATTAGTTTGCAGAGGTTATTTTAAATTAATTTGTGGAAAAGTTTGTTACCTTTTTTTACTTTTTTTTGCTCTTAAAAATTTTATGCAGAAACTTGTTTAAACAAATCCAATATATCTTAAAAGTACACAAATAGCTACCACTCATTGAAAAAAGCTTCTTATGCAGAATGGTTTAACGAGTTTATATATAAGTAAGGAATGGTTAAAATTTATTAAATGACTTTTGGCATTAATTATGAACAGAAACTGATCCAAATATGTTGCATGCATTGAATTTTCCACTTCAAAAATATAAACTATTTATCTTGTACACATCATCCTAGTTGTTTATGGAGAAGATGGTAACATTCATTGCATTTGTATTGTTGTCATTTTCTGCAATGGAATCCTTCTCAATCCATTCTTGTTAAATTATTAAACGAATTTGACATTCCATGTATGGTGAGAACTATTTGATTAGTGCAACAAAAATAAAAAAAATCCTTAACAATCTCAATTTTTTTACATCAGCCATGAACTAAAACTAAACATAATTAGATATAATAAGTAATAGTAATGATTAAAAATTACTGGTACTTATTTTTATGGTACATGGTCTCTAAGAACATGTTTTTATTTTATGATGGTACACCAAACATTAACATTGAAAGATCAATATTTGTAAGCAATCTTTAACAGTTCAGGGCTAAGCTTTTTGTATCTGAATATGTCACCTCAGAATATGGACAAGTGATATAGAATGGACATTACACTGCATAGAGATAGGCCTAAAATTTTCGTTTTTTTTATATATATATATTTTTTTTTCTAAAATTGCTTTGTTGAAAAACTCAACCATGCATACTCTTCCTCTATAACTAAAGCATATATAACAATGACTAAAAGTTATCATTGGTACTTACTTTATGATAATGGTCCCATAAACATGTCTTTATTCATTTGTTTTTTCTGTTGACATTTCTTTATTTTATGATGCACATTACATCATCATATTGAAATTAATATTTGTAAGCAATCTTTAACAGTTCCAAACTAAGCTCTTTTGGTTTGGAAAACATGGCCATATGATCCGAATTCTCTATCTTTTTCACATCAGCATATGGACCAGTGTTCTGAATTATCCACCTTTGAAAGTCCCCTGTGATCAAATTATCTTTTTCAGCTATGATGAAGACTTTAGGAACCCTTCCATTCCTGTTCTTGGTAACTGCAGTTTGTTTTGTCAATAATTTTACATCATTCATAAAGGGAGGTAAAGGTCTCACCACAGATATAGCAAGTGTTAAATCCTGCATAATATGAAAACAACACTTTACTCCTAAGGGACATATACAAGAGATAAAGTTTATCAAAATCAAATCATGCACACATATATCTACAAAATCAAAATAACTAATCAATTGCTTGAATGATTCTCTGTCAAAGAAAGATTGAATTGAACATGTTTACCTCAGCTGATGATAGTTGGTACAATCTAGATCTCAAAAATTCAACTCCTTTTGGTGAGAGGATTGGAGCTTTGTCTCCATCCAATATGAAGTATTGTTCCTCCAAAAGATGGCCCAATCTTCTATTTACCTACACAAATGAGACATAAATTTCCCAAATTGCAAGATTTCATAATAGTAATTTCTTTTATAGATAGAAATTAAACATATATATATATAAAGAAATTCACAATTTTTACAATGACTAACAATTTAACAAAGTGTTTCAATGCATTTATATGGATATATACATAGGGTAAAAGAAATCTTAATTAATTTTGTGTGTACTAATTTAATTATAAACTTTCGTGTTGATAAAAAAGAGCACATACTTCAAGATATTTGGAGAAAAGATATTCAAAAAGATGGAGAGACAAAATAGTGTGAAGATCTAACAAGAATGAGTACTGAATCAGATCTACATAATAGAATGACATCATCTTCAATCTAAAACCTTAATGCATTAAATTTCTGAGTCATATGTTACTTTTCTCATCTTTATTTAATATGAAATTTATACACACATTTAGATACTTAACAAAAGATTATACAACATGATTTTGGATGAGCATGGAGTGATAAAAACTTGAGATAAATGGTTATAAATGTCTTGGTAGTGAGAAGAATACCTCTTGAAGAAAAGCAAGGTGTGTGAGGTTTTGAGAGACAACATTTGCAGTGATGAAAACTGCAACAGAGATTTTCTGAGGGTACTTTTCCATGGCAATGGATACTGATAGCCCTCCAAGACTGTGACCAACAAGAATCACCTTTTCCTGTGGAGGAAGAGAGGCCAAGAATGTGATCAAAGGCTTATGGTACTCTGAAACTGAATCAACTTTTTCAATCTGTCTTGGATTCACACCACATGCAGCCATGTCTAGAGCTGTGACACTGTGACCCTCTGATCTGAGGTAATGAGCCACCTTATACCAACACCATGCACCATGAAGAGCTCCATGCACAAGCACAAAGTGATTAGCATCAACACAAACAAAGAAAAAGGGAACAAATAAGACAAAGATCACCAAAAGGAACCTCTCCCTTTTGAACATCTTCAAAAGCTTTTCCTAAAAAAAACTTCTTTTCTTAGTTTCATATGCTTTATCTACTCCATCTATAAGGGTGTTTGAAGAGAAGAGAAGAAAAACACATGAAGTTGGAAAAACGAGGTTGAATTTCATGGAGAACTAGAAGAAAAGCACATGAAGTAGAAGCGATTTGCAAGGAAAGTTTGACTATAGGTAAATAAAATATAATAAAAATATTTATTATTTTATTTTAAAATAATAAATAATTAAACAAAATATATAGTAAAATAAGGATTTTAAAATAATTAATAAAGTAAAAATAAATTTAATATTTTGTTAATATATATTTTATGTCAAATACATAAATAAATATAATAAAATTATAGAAGGTTAACGAAGATTAAAAATTAAAAAAATATTAATAATAAATTTATAAAATAATAATAATAATAATA
>Ga0123340_1000110_pt1 | contig 36265 bp, 29 predicted proteins | sample SirMexnodulemix_FD_89961 | JGI IMG/M metagenome (GOLD analysis project Ga0123340, IMG submission 89961) | Root nodule microbial communities of legume samples collected from Mexico - Siratro Mexico nodule mix | ecosystem: Host-associated > Plants > Roots > Nodule | place: Mexico: Nepantla...
GTTTTATTTTTATTATTTTTAAAGTTGTTTTGAAACTTTATGAAACTTTATACTTTTTATATTTTTGAAAATTGTTTCACATTTTTTATAAGAAACACTGTTTTATTATTTTTTTATTTTGAAAATTGTTTCACAACTTTTATAAAAAAACACTGTTTTATTATTTTTTATTTTTCCCGAAAATTGATAATTCATTATGTTTTTAGGAAGCATTTTATATTCTCCTTGAGAATTTGAAAATGTTCTATATTTTTTATTTATTTTTTAAAAAATCAAAGCAATAATGGCTTAATCTCAGGGTATCATAGTGGCTCTCAAACAAGGCAGTCACATGTGCATATAAAGTATACGAGATCAAGTTATCAGAATATACCAGTTGAAGATCCTCAAAAAATGTGTTCCCCTTTTCTCTGAATTCGAACCTTCAAATTTTCTGCCCACCATGTATGCTCAGGATCCTTTTTAGTATCTCTCCAGTATTTTTCTTTCACGTGTGTGCCTATTGAGAGTGCATTCCTATTTATACTAGTACTATCTTGTTCACTTTTAATTGAGAGTTAAATCTATTAATTTTTGATTACCTCCACTTAATTGCATTTTTAAAAAACGGTCAATCAAATATTAAATGGGAAGAATGAATCTCGAATACAAAATGGGCAGAGTCATAAAACTACTACTGTTGTGGTAGAAATAAAACCCCGTGTGTAATCAATTATAGCTAAAGGTAGGGGATATCAATCATTGTTCAAAATAATTATAATGAATGTGGAAAATAAATGGAGAATAATTGAGTGTAATAGTACAATGAATGGGGACAACATGTACCACATATTTATTTATTTATTTTTATTTTATTTTATTTTTCTTTAATTTTAGTTTTTTTAATTATTTATTATTATTATTATTATTATTATTATTATTATAAAAAAATTATTATTTCTAACAAAAAATGAAACATATAAGATGAAAACTGAATTTTCTTTTTTTATTATTAATTTTATTAAGAGGAACTTGAAAAAAATAAAAGGAGTCAACAAATAAAACGATCATAACAGTTCAAAAAAAGATAATGCACCAATTATTAGACAATCAACATTTAATTGACAATCACCATCATATAGTCACCATTTACAATTAATCAGAATAATAATAGCAATAATTAGCTCAACTATTCAAATTTCTAACCTTTCTATTTTCAATTTATTCTCAATTAATTTTCGTGTAATTAATGGGCCTCAGTAAAGGTAGGTAGAAAGATAGAGGCAATGTTACATGGCAACACTTTAATGACAATTTTATTTTGTTTTATTTTTTAACACACTTTTAATGAACTGATTTTCTTTACTTTTTTTCTTTTTACCAATTTTATTTTAAAACTTTATTCATAAAATAGATTGAAACCAAAACTCTCATTTTTTTTATTTAAATGAAAAACTAAATAACACTCATTTTTATTTTAATTTCCTTCCTTTTTATATTTTGTAATAATTTATTTGCCCGAACGAAATTGGGTATTAACAAACACTCCTACATGTAAGTTTCACGCACGAGATGAGGAGTCTCGGTGTGAAATTTACATGTACGGGTATAAGGCCTTTTAGTAGTTTATGAGCAAACCTCATCTTACAAATCGATTTTGTAAGGTTGAGTTAGACTTAAAGTCCACTTTTGATAACTATCATTTTTCATAAAAGGCATTTAAATTTGTTTCACAATAATCTATTAGAAATATAAGATTTTATGGAGGGAAAAAATTATGAAGGTATAGAAAGAAGCCGTTAAAAGCAACATTTAAACTACAAAAAACACCTCACTAGGATTGATTCCTACCCAACTCATAAATCTTATATTTTTTTCATCTCAAGCAACACTTCAGCCCAACTCATGGTCACCTAGGGACACGCGTAACAAACATTCATGATTGCATTCAATGTTTAACATTTATACAAGAATATTTATTTAGTTCAAGATATATAATTACAAACTAAATAAAAAATAAAATACTTTTAAAAAATGTTTATAAATAAATTCAAGATTTCTTTTATATTTATTTTAAATTTCATCTATCTAAACTTTTAACAGATAAATTAAAACCAGTGGCTGCAAAACGTAAAATAGGATAGCACATAGTTTAACAAATAATAAGAAGAGAGAAGGGAAAACGAGAAACAGGAAACTTATTTCATTATCTGAATGCAAAATAAAGAAGATGATAATTATACAACAAAGAAGAAAAAAAACATCATATGCCTAAAAATGAGACTGTATAACGAAGGTAGAACACATTACATGGTCAAATATAGACCGTCTAACCCAAAAGTCAAAAATGGCCATTTATTATACATCTACTACATCGAAACGACCTTCTACCACCAAAAACAAAAACAAAAACAAAACTATTTTTATCAGCCTACACCATTTCCATGACTGCATATAAAAAATTACAAAATTAGAGGCTTCATTAGGAATTTAACAGAAATTTGGATCTATTTGAGTTTGTTTGGGCTTATCTGAGTTTGATTGGGCCTCCAAGGTCCAAATATTGAAGAAGATCATTCTAGAGATTTTGAAACTTCAAGAAAATAAGATCTCTATTTGTAAAAATTGTATAAATTAGTGTAAAATTAATTTTGGACCTTATATTTTAGGTAAGTAGAATAGGATTTTGGACTAAGTAGTGTAGGATTTTGATCTTGAAGCCCATAAGGATAAGTGGATGTCCACCTTTGAAATAAGCCACCAAGAAGGCTCCACATAGGAAGAATGAGTCCAAGAAGGCACCACATGACATTCAAAGTGGGCCATACACATAGGAGTTTCGTCTCCAAACTTCTTTTGCCCCTTGTCCATCTCTCATTGAAGAGTAATTAGAAACTTGGGCTACAAGCTACCTATGTCATTTGTTACTCCATAAATGGAGAAGATTTGAGTCAATCATAAAGATTCACTTGTCAACATCTTGTTGGAGAGAATTTTAAGAAACTTGCTCCACAAGTTGGGGTTAGAGTCTTTCTGAAGTTTATAATAAGAGTCTTTTATACATGAATTTTCAATTTATGAATGAGTTTGGTTATGCTGCCTAAAATTCTCAGAGTTTCTACTTGTTTTTGAACTCTCTTTAGAGTAGCCTTTTTCAAGACCTCTTCTAGACTTTCACCTTGTATGTTGACCTAACCTCTTTTATAATTCTTAATATTTTCCATCTCACAAATCATTGAATCTGCACTTCAACATGTTACTTCGACTACATCCACTACATACAATATGAAACAAATCAAAATTCAAGGAACAAGAGCATTGGCGTAAGTTAGCATTCAAGGAATTGTATCATTTGACATTAAACCTTGGTTCTTCATAAGGTATGTGTTCTTCTTCAAACTTTTTTCTTCTTAATCATGGTGTGTAACATGAATTATTGCATGTCTTGTTTGTTTTGTGCCGATTAAAATTGTATAATTGTCTTATTTTAAAGTTCAAATTGCTAGTTGCTACTTGAATCATCATGTTTGTGTCTATAGTAAGAGTTCCTGTTCTTTTTCACTTTTCTTGGGTTTTCTTTAATATCAATCGATGGAATCTCTTCAATTTTGAGTAATTTCAATTTGTAATCTTTACATGTTATGTCTAAAATCACGTGTTTCCAAATATGCCATAAATTTCATGAGTAAAAAATAGTCTAGAAGGTGTTTGTGAAAATGTCTCATGTAGTCTACTATGGGTTTGATGAAATGTCTTGAGTAAATTGAACATGAATTGTGTTTTGTGTACTTTTTACTTTCTGAACTTGAGTTCATAGTTTGTTACTAGAGCACTAGCAAGCTTATTAGAGTTAGGTTCCCTTTTGTGTCTTGTTGTATTATTCAAATTCATCATCCTTAGGTTTTAGTTTGCTAGAAATTTGTGTAACAATAACACTAGATTAGAAAAAATGTTAAAAACAAATTACGTCGGATTTTTGAGTTAAATTTTATATTTGAGAACTTTAAGATGTTAGAAAAATTGTGTTAAAAAGGTGCATCCTAATTCAAAATAGAAAAAAGAAATAATAAATCATAAGAGTCAGAATGTTATGTGCTGAAAAACAAAGTTCTTTGTCCTCGTTTTGCTCTTAGGTTTTAATTGTTTTTAATTTAATCAATGTTTTTTTAATCCAAATTTGCCTGGACTAATTCACATATTGTGTTTTGGATTTGAGAAAAAAGTTTCAAGGTCAAATACATTGTAAAAACATTTCATAAATTTGAGAAATATCTCTACCAATAAACTCTAGAATTTACTTTTTTTTGTTTGGTAATTTAGTCTAGAACCTATTGAAAGAGTTTTATGCTAAGTTCAAGAGGGAGTGAATTGAACTTTCAAAGATTTTTACAAAATAGTGGAAAGAAATACTATAAAGAATGTATGTCTTTTATTAAAATAATCAATGGTGGGAATTTTGAATACACAATACAAAATCAATTAATTGAGTCACAAAATCAAACAATTGAAAGGCACTCGCAACACTGAACATACTAGATTCAATTAATTGAATTTCAAAACAATCAACTAACATTATCTAATAACATTGCACAGAACAAAAACAATTCATTCAATCACAGTAACAGTTAATTGAATTATCTAGCACTTCAGTACAACACAGAATCAATTAATTGAAATTGAAAAACAATTAATTGAACACAGAATGTCAGAGCACAACAATTAAACAATGAAGAAAAACTGTGAATGTAAAATCTTGAAATAGTTAATTGAAATAGTCATAGAATGTCAAAGACAAAATGTAATTGATTAAAATACGTACTCAATCAATCACAGAAACTCAAGAATTGAAGTAACAGTAAACACATTTGACTGAATATGAAAAACTATTAATTGATTTTTCTGAAAATGAAATTTTACAAAGATTGATAGAGGAGAGGTCTACTATGCTTGACTCCTTGCAAATTCACGTGTGGTGGTGGATCCTTGAAGAAGCTTTGCACCGAACAAGATGCTCACAAGAACCTCTCTTCTAAGCAAAACCAATGATCTAACATCAAATAAAGAAAATGAACCGGGGAGAAGGGAAGCCAAGAAGAAGCTACTATGGGAGCTTCTAGGAAAGTGATGGATCAATGGATGAAGGTGGTGTTTGAAGTAGGTTGGCCCAACCTTCAAGAGAGGTTCAAAACTTTCTTGGTGAAGAAACTCAAAGGAGAAACATGAGACAATGAGCTGAAAAAGTTTGGTAGCATTTCATTATCAATATCAAGCTTTAATTACATGAAGCCTATAGATCTATACATAGGAAATAGAGCTTACCATGCAAGCTTCTCTAAAGTGGCGTGAAACTTAAGCTACCTAGATATCCTAACTTACTTCACATGCTAGGTTACCCTAACCCTAGCGTGTGGAGCAAGTCTCCTAGCCCTAGCTCCTTCCTAATTACACCTTAAGGAAAAATGATACAAATGGCACCTTCTAGAAGGAATAACCCTAGGTGATTTCTAACCTATTCTTTACAATTTTTACATTTGTTTGCAGAAGTTTAAAGTTGTCAACATCTTCATGTGTAATAGAGCATCCAACTCTTCTTGATCTTCCATATGTCTGACCATGGATCTAATGATTGGGAACACTTAATTGATTTTTTTGAAAATGAAATTTTACAAAGATTAAATCAGTATGTTTACAAATTATACAGTTTGATTCAAGTTTGAGTTAACAGATTTCAGAAATCCTTTTTACGAAATACAAAATTATGCAGAAGAGAGAATTCAAAGATGTAGTAAAAGTAAAATCAACTAATTGAAATGCGAAAACAATCAATTGAATTTTTAACAGTAGTGAGAATAAATGTGTAGAATCAAATCGCGATTAAAGATAGGGTCAAGAGAGAGCAAGAACACCAAGAATTATACTGATTCACTCTTCCTCAAGAGTTACATCCAGTCTTTTTGCCAACTAGCAAAGAAATTCACTCCAGAACACCAAGTTCAAGCAATACACAAACACTTGCACCCTACAAGAATATCCCTCTGCACCCTCCAGAGAACGAAATTACACAGTGTAGAACCCTACTACACTCCTATAAATGTAAACCCTATACAATTTGTAGACAAACCACTAACAATTACATGTATTATGAAAAACTGAAATAGTAATTGCACTTTTACATCAAAACAGAAGATGAAAAGCATTGCAGAAACTTATCTTACAGTGCAGAACTCTGCAAACAATTTTAACACCAATGAAGAGCTTTAAGATCTACATTCTTGATCTTTCTTAAAGAAAACCACTTAAATCCAATAGACCCATACAAATGTTCTTTGTCTATCACTATATTTCGCACAGAAAAACTTCTCTCTTAAGTGGAAAAGCTATATCTATTTTATAAATCCAAACTGTTTTAAAATAGAAAACCTGTCGCGATTCAATCAATTGAATTTAAAAATCAATTAATTGAATTTTTTGAAAACAGTATTTTCACCAAATTGATTTTCAAAAACAATTAATTGAAGTATTTGTAAAAGAGGTTTTCGAAAAGTTTAATTCCATTTTAGTATGATTAGTCTTAGTGGATCTTTGAATCTCTTTCAATTAGATCAAAATGCATGCTCATGGTTTTGGATCACATACCCACTCACACACACACACATATCATATGATCTTAATTCAACTTTCTTGTTGACTTCATCAAATCCTATAGTAGTTGTACTGCTAACATCTATCTTAAGCTTTCTTTTGTGTGTCGATCTTGTTTCTAGCCTTAATTTCTTTCTTTAGTGTTTGTGTGAAAGGTTATCTAACACTTCTAGATAGCCTCTTCAAAGAAGGAGAGCTTGTTAAGGATGACTCCTCTTTAAAGATTCAACAAGTGAAGGCTCAAAACAAATGTGACAAACACTTGAGAGAAAGAAAGTTACAAGTTTAAGAACTAAAAACAACACATTGCTTAATATTTTGTCACAAATTTTTGTTATTGAAATTGTAACATTTTCTTGCTTTGTTGTTTGGGAAAATTATTCTAGAGAAATCCCAATTTTAAACATTATAATAACTAAATTCATTCTCAGTCCGTGAAAGTGTGTCAAGGGACCCTAAGTGTTATTTGCATTTTCACACATGACACGTCTAGTTTTCATTATTTGTCTCTACATGTTTGCAATTTCTTTTCCTTATGTCTCTGTTACAACTAGGATTCAAAATTTCAAGCGCTTTAGTGTTAGTAGACCGTACTTTGGTCTCAAGGAATCACAAGAGCACAAACCAAGATAGGGAAAATTACTAGTAGAAAAATAGGATTCTACATTGATTTTGGAAGGTCTTTTACATTGGTTCAACAACCAATGTTGATGTGGGTGATGTAGAAAGTCTATGACTTTTTACATTGATCTTTCAACCGATGTAAAAAATACATTTATTACATCGGTTATAACACAACTGATGTAAAATAACATTTAAAAAGAGCAAAATATAAATATATTACATCAGTTGTATGTTACAACTGATATATTAGGAAATTTTTTACATCGATTGTAGCTAGAACCAATGTAAAAAGTCTCATATCACATTGGTTGCTAGTTACAACCAATGACATAACTCTCTTTTGTTAGCACCAATGCTAAACATGTGATTTGATGAAGTCAATAAAGACCATATCTTGCTGAAGTTCTGATGGATTGGATCTGGACTATGTTAGATCAATGCTTAGCACGTGAGTTGATGAAGACTGCCTCATGAAGAATCTGTTGGAACCAACCTGGACCAGAATTGTTCAAGTAAAGATTTTGAGCCAACATAAAGATGGTTGGGTGATTCGATCTTGGTCCTTAGTTGGTTTGTGTGTTGGTGTTGGCTTAGTCCTTAATCATTAGTGGCATGGTTCATCATTCTAGGGGTGCTAAGAGATTCACGAATATTTTTATTAAAGTTTGTTTTAAGAAAAATAGCCCAAACTGATTTTTGCTGAAAAAGATTTTTCAATCAATTGAATTTTTAAAACAATCGATTGAATGTGACAGTTATTTCTGTTACTACTGGAATCTTTGACTGGGTCAACTAACGGTCAATAATTGATTGAATGGTTTGTTCAATTAATTGAACCAGTGACAGCTAAGCTGTTTTAAAACTGATTTGGCTATATAAAGGAATTGGCACTATCATCTTTTACATAGCTTTTCAAAACAAGAAATCTCCAAGAACGTGAATCTTTAAGTATCCTTGAGTGAGGTTCTTGCGACTTTGGTTCTGGACCAAAGCTAAGTCTTCTACACCTGATCTTCAGTCTTTGTAATTTGTTCTATGTAGAAGTACGTTGTGATCAATTGTTGATCTTACTATTATTGTAATCTGTTTACTGTTTTCAATTATTGGGTTTGTAATTGAGTTGGTGCAATGGGTTTCTGCACTGATCTCACATCTGTTGAGGGGTTCAATAGAGTGTGAGTGCTGCGGGGAGTAGTGTTTGCTTGCGGGTTGCAAGTGTTTTGGTGTAGTGGGTTTCTGCACTGGTTTCACACTAGCTGAGGGGTTCAGTAAGGTGTGAGTGCTGCGGGGAGCAGTGTGTACTGTGGGGAGCAGTGATAACTTGCTGGGAGCAAGGGCTGTAAACTGATCTTGTGATCTTTTTAGTGGAAATCTTTGCTAGTTTGCAAAGGACTGGACGTAGCCCTTGAAGAAGTGTGAACTAGGATAAATCTTTGTGTTATTGATATCCTATTCCCTCTTCTTGATCATTTTATTATCTGCTTGCATTCGCCTAATAAACTGATCACTGAATCTTGATATTAACTAAGAATTTCTATGTATATGTTTGCGTTCTGAATCTGTTTAAATATATCTAAATCAACTGTGCTTTTGGGTTATTTCTAATCTACTGGACTGTGGTTAATCATCTTGATTATGGATTAACACATCTCTATACTGAAAACAGTTTTCTGGGTTTATCTCTAACAATTTCCACTGTGCATAATTGATTGTTTACTGGACAATACAGAATTAAACGAGTTGATTGATTGAATCAAGAATTTTCATTCTCTATTTCAAGAACAATTCATATTTGCGAAAAGATTTTGAAAGTTCAATTCACCCTCCTCTTGAACTCGGTCTGAACCTTATTTTACATCTTTTTTTTTTTTAATTAATGGATTGATATATTTTTTAATCATTACAAGAAAACACCACAAAATTTTTAAATTTCTTTTACAAGTATAGATATGCGAAATAAAACACTAAAATATAAAAAATAACTAAAAATATTAAAAGACAAAAAAATAGTAAATGATAGAATTTTTGGAAAATCTGGAATCCCAACCCCTTTCAGATGTTGGCTAGGGCATTCATTATCCCATTTCGAGCAACTTTTATTTTTAGAGCATCTAAATCCGAGCTCTTTATGAAAAGTTATGTGCATTTGAAGTTTTTTCACCCTAAATTTTGACAACTCAAAATTTATGGTAAATCTATACAATCCAAAGGACTCTAGTATTAAATGTATACTAAAAGAAGTTGCTGCTAAAAGAATTGGATAAAAAACAAATTTCTAACTATTTTTAATGAATTTTACAAAAATGCTAACTTGTGCAAAGAGAAACGGCAAAGGGGGAAAAGCTAGAACCAGGCATTCACACTCACGCATTGAGTAATGTCACTGCTATGAGACCTTAATAACCTACAACGTCAATGTAAAAACAAGTTAAACAAACCACACACGTCAAAAATGTGAAAGAAAAAAAACTACCAACGAAGGAACCAAATGAGGCTAAAAACAATGAGCACGTAAGGAACAAAGAGCGTAAGCACTACAACAAGCAAGCACCAGAAATTTAAGGGGCGGAAGAGAAAGACAAACAACAAAAGTAGTGAAAATGATAAGTTAAAAAATGCATCTATTACATCGGTTGTTAAAACAACCATGTAATAAGTTTGCGCCAAAATGTGTTTTTTAATTCTAGCATGCAACACCACTTTCTACATCGATTGAAGTTCACAACCGATGTAGAAAATCACTTTATTACATCGATTGGAGCAACAACCAATGTAATAAGTGACGTGCATACTTGTCTTTTCAAATTTTTTTAGTGAAATTTTCCTAGGCTATTTTCTACATCAATTGTATCTAGCAATTGATCTTATTATATCGGTTACCCCTTAACCGTGTAATATATTTTCATTTATTTACAAAATTGCACCGTATTTTTGTTTACAACGGTTCCCTTTTAACCGACGTCGTATTCTGTCGTAAACTCCCTTTTTTCCACTAATGCATTCTTTTGAAGTTTTCTACTTAGAGGTGTTGTGAAAGAGGACTAGGGAAAACACTGGTTAGGAAAGACTTGGGACTTAAGTTGTCCAAGTGACGCACCTCTCTTTCCTAAGAGTCTAGTCAAAATACTTTCATTTTTATTTTTTTAAGAACTTCAACAAAATATTTTAAAAAAATTGTATTTGCGAAATCCTTTGTCACTCACTCTTTTCACTTACATTCTCTAGTTAAAATCTTTGTGAAAATCTTTTCAAACAAAAGATGAGTGGTCCTACTCATTCTTTAAGTATTCAAGCCAATTTAAGGGATAATGAAGGAGAAGAGTTGAGGGATGAGTTGAGAGAAACAAAAATAGAGATTTCTTAGTGTCAGAAAATGGACAAAAAAAAAAAAAGAAAAGATATTGAAGATATCAGGGGAATGTTTGAGCAAATAATGACATAGAAAAGAAAATAAAAGGGTAGACATGAAGAAGGCTCAAATAGGAAAAGAGAGCATCATATGGAGCCTCATCCCCAAAGAGAATAAGGGGTGTGTAGTAATCCTTGCTATAATAATTCCTATGAACGATCCCCTAGACATCATCATAAGACGAGAAGTCATTTTCATTATACAAAGCTAAGGCAAATCTTCCTTCTTTATATGGAAATAAAAATGTTGAGGAATATTTAGAATGGGAGTTGAAGGTTGAAAAACTTCTTGAATACCACCAAATAGATGAATATAGAAGATACTCCATGGTTACTTTAACTTTTCAATAATATGTCAGGTCTTAGTGGAAACAAAGACAATATGATGTTACAATTGGAATAAAATTAAAAATATTGAATTGGAATGAGTTAAAGGCATGTATAAGAAGAAAATTTGTTCTACCTTCATATGAGAAAAATAAAAGGACTAGAGAAGAAATGAAATAGTTTATCAAACAATGAAGAAAATTTCTAAATGAAGAGAAAGAATTTGTAAGAAGAGGAAATGAGTTTAAGGAAAAAAATGCAAACTCTTATTCGAAAGAAAGAAGAAAAAGAAAAGGAAGAATGAGAAGATTGAAAAAAGGGAGAAAGAAAGGAAAGAGATAGAAGAAAAATCCAGAAAAAAAGAAGAGAATATGAAAACATCTCCTTAAAGATTGTGTTACCTTGAACTCTATTTTTCATTTCAACCATGATTGTAATTTTTATTCTCAAAATTTTACAAAAAATCATTTTTTGTCTAGAGCTGAGCTAGGCATTTACAAAATCTTCTCTATAAATTAAACTTGTAAGAAGGTACTTGAAGAAAAATATTTGTCTAGAGTTAAATCAGGCAATGAGAAAAATTCATTTTCCACAGAAAAACTTGGTGAGGGGTTGCTTGTTATAAATCATAACGATCAAAAGATTAAGCAAACTCATAAGGTGGAAAAAAAAACATAAAAGAAAAATAGGTGTACTCCTTGGGTTAACTATTTCTTCTCAACAGGTAAGGTTTATAGTAACCTTGGAAGAAAGGTGTTTTCTTACATTTTACTTTTATAATTTTTGTATGTATAATATCGAATTTACTGTTTAATTGTTTTTACAGGATGATGTTTGATCTTAGCTGAAATTAATAAAGATAAATAAAGTATGCATTCAATAAGTTTCATACAATATTTGAGGATAGATATTTTCAAGAGGGAGGGTTTGATGGAGGACCATCTCTAAGATTGTATATGAGAATAAAGAAGTCATAAAGCTACAGGCTTGATCAGGAGCTTAACAAGAGTTCGACTCTATATAGATTTTTTTTGGTCTCCAAACAAATTTTTAGGCTTAAGTTCAAGTTTTAATATTGAAGAAGATCATTGTAGAGATTTTTGAACTTCAAGAATAAGACCTCTATTTTTGAAAATTGTATAAAACATTGTAGAATTATTTTCAACCTTGTATTTTGGGTCAAGTAGAATAAGATTTTGGGTTAAGTAGTATAGGATTTTGGGTCTCAAAGACCTTAAAGATAAGTGGATGTCCACAATTGAAATAAGCCTCCAAGAAGGTAGTAGCTTGAGTAATCCATTGTTGATTGTCTCTCAAACAACATGGCAATCAATCTTGATGTGTTTATTTCGCTAATGAAAAACTTGGTTGTTTTGAACTTGAATAGCATATTAATTGTCACATTATAAAAGGTTGGTTGAAGGTATGAGACATGGAGATCCTGAAAAAGGTAAGAGATCCATTAGATTTCATAGGTAGAAGCAACTAACACATGATACTCTACCTTAGAAGAACTTAAGAAAGATAATTATTTGTATTTATTCAATTATTTTTTGTTTGAATGTGTTGAAATTGTGTGAAATATTATGAAGTTGAATTTGTATGTTTAGGAATTTGAAATATTAGAATGGTTGAGATTTTGAATCCTTGACTTATCCTAAATTTTCAGCTCATTATGATGTTGATGGGTTATATTTTTTTTGTTGGTTTGGTGTTTCTACCGCTTTGAAAGGAAAATAGTTAGGTGAAATTGCAAACGCGGACTAGGAAGCTGAAGGTCGACAATGTGTTTATCACAATGGTTGTCTCAAAGCGATAAAGCCTCTTTCATGTCCCGCGCTTCTCAATAATGATGGTTCCTCACCTTTATCTGGATCATTCATTTTTATCTAAATATTGAAAAATCACACTCGCTTTAATTTCAGAAGGAATAATCTTTTTGTAGTAAACATTAATATGCTTTTCAATTAAAGGTTTTTTTAAAACAAACAAGGCGTTAATGCAAAGCATAAAACATTATATTTTCCTTTATATAGTTAAGGACTATTCAAGGTCATAATTTTAAATATGAATCTTACAAGTATGTTCAAATAATATAAAATTTAACATTTTAATTATAAAAAAAAATTGTTTCTTAAAAACATCAACCACTATAAAATATAATTTTTATTTTTTATTGATGAAATAAATTTAAAAATATATTAAAATTAATATAACATTACAACTTACAACAAATCAATTATGATATTCCATAAAAATTCTTTAAATAGAAATAAACTTTAAGTTAAAGTCCTTATTTTAGAACTATTCTATAACTTTTAACTTTTTTAAGTTGAATATCGAAACTTATCTTGAATTAGTCCTTCAGAATTTTTAAATTATCGGTATAAAATTTAATAAAAAACTAAATAATATCTTAATGCCCCTCTGATCCTGCTTTCTTACATTCCCACCTCCTGAATTCAGTATTTATTTTAACATTTTTTTTATACTTCTAACCTTTTATAGATTCACTCAATCAAGCTATTTTTTCACAAGCTGTCCAAAGTGGCTAGAATACTCTTTTTGTACAATTAATTAAAAAATAATTTTAAAATAACTATAAGTTCGTGACTCAATTAGATGCGATTAAGATTAGCAAATATTTGATGAAGGAATTTAATCTAACTAATACTACCACATGTTTGTATCTTGATAATCTATATTTAAGACAAATAAGCTTTATTGATTGTACTTTGCTATCAACCCAACTTGTTCAATTTATATAGACATTTAGCTCATGTATCATTTGAATATGCTTGTATTTAAAAAGTTGGTAATTAACTTACCTAAACTCAAGTTTGAAAGGGATAGATTATGTGAAGCATGTCAAAAGATTAAACAGACCAAGAGCTCTTTTAAACAGATAAATGTGGTTCTACATCCAGACCTCTTGAGTTGCTTCATATTGATCTGTTTAGTCCTTCTAGAACTATGAGCCTAGGAGGTAATTATTATGGTCTTGTTGTAGTAGATAATTATTCTCATTTTACTTGGACTCTTTTCATTGCCATTAAGGATGAAGCTTATCATGCTTTTAAAGACTTGCCAAAGTTATCCAGAATGAGAGAAATTATTGCATTTCTGCCATTAAGTCAGATCATGGTGGTGAGTTCCAGAATGAGAGATTTGACAAATTATATGGTAAATTTGGGATCAAGCACAATTTTTCAGCACCAACGGCTCCACAACGAATGGAGTGGTGGAGAGGAAGAATAGGTCTTTGGAGGAACTAACAAGGACTCTCTTGAATGAAACAGATCTGCCAAAGTACTTCTAGGTTGATGCAGCGAGTACAACTTGTTATGTTCGTGCTCATTAGACTAATCTTAAAGAAGACTCCCTATAAACTGTTTAAAGGTAGAAAACCCAATATCTCTCAATTAAAGGTTTTTGGATGCAAATGTTTTGTATTGAACAATGGTAAGGATAACTTGGGCAAATTTGACTCAAAAGTTGATGAAAGTATCTTCCTTGGCTATTCATTACATGGTTATGCATATAGAGCATATAACAGGAGAATCATGCCAGTTGAGAAATCCATGCACATTGCATTTGATTAGACTAATCAGAATATGCAGGAAAATGCTAACACAGGTACAGATGATGAAGTTCCAACTAGAAAAAAGTTGATATGGAACTGCAGAATAAACTAGTAAAAGTTGCTCAGTTGCAGGAAAATCAATCAATTGAATTGGGAATTCAATCAATTGAATCTGGAGCTGGTACAGAGAAAATAAGTTTCGAACTGCCTAGGGGGTGGAGACTGCCAAGGAATCTACAGAATAAAGGCCATTCTGTGAGAAATTGTAGAACTAGAAAATTTGATGTGCCTAAGGGGCTGGTTAGGTGGGTGCCTAAAAGCATCACTAACAATTCTGGACCCAAATTTAACAAGGTACCAATGCCTCAAACTTAATCTGTTTTACAAGTCTGTTTGGCATCCAGTAAATTACTGTGGTACTTGGACAATAGATGATCCAAACACGTGACTGCTGATGCTTCCCAGTTAACTAATTTGAAACTGAAACCTGCTAGCTATGTCACCTATGGAGATAAAAATCGTGGTAGGATTCTTGGAGTTGGTGACGTTGGAGTAAATGACAAAGTGATCATCAAAGATGTACTCTTAGTGGATGGATTAAAGCATAGTTTGCTCAGCATCAGTCAACAATGTGACAAGGGGTACAAGATCACTTTTGAGCTTAATTTTTGCCTCATAGAAGATTCAAAATCTAGTGAAACTGTCCTAGTAGGTAAAAGGATAAATAATGTATACATGCTTAATGTTTCTTACATAACATCTAGCATGAATTGCCTGCTCACTAGGAATGGTGAATCTTGGCTGTGGCATAGAAGGATGAAACTTATCATGCTTTTAAAAGATTTGTCAAAGTTATTCAGAATGAGAAAGATTGTAGTATTTCTTCCATTAAATCGGACCATGGGGAGAGTTTCAGAATGAGAAGTTTGACAGATTCTGCAACAAATTGGGAATCAAACACAACTTTTCAGCACTAAGAACTCCACAACAGAATGGAGTTGTAGAAAGGAAGAATCGATACTTAGAGGAGCTTGTTAGAACAATGTTTAATGAAACTGAATTGCCAAAGTATTTCTGGGCAGATGTAGTGAGCACAACTTGTTATGTGCTGAGTCGGTGCTCATCAGGCTAATATTGAAGAAGACCCCCTATGAGCTATTTAAAGGAAGAAAGCCCAATGTATCTCATCTAAAAGTATTTGCCTGTAAGTGTTTTATTTTGAATAATGATAAGGATAACTTGGGCAAATTTGATTCAAAAGCTGATGAGGGTATTTTCCTTGGTTATTCATTTCATGGTCATGCATATAGAGCATATAATAAAAGAATCATGTTAGTTGAAGAATCCATACATATTGCATTTGATGAAACTAACCAGAATATGGAGGAAAATTCTAAGACAGGTGCGATGATGAATTTCCAAACATTCAACAAGTTGATACTGGTTTGGAAAATAAGACAAAAGAAATCAGTAAACCACAAGAAATTCAATCAACTGAACCAAAAAATTAGTCTGTTGAAACTACAGTTGATACGATGCAATTAATTATGGACTGCCAAGAGAATGGAGAGTGCCCAAGAATTTGTCATTAGATAATGTCATTGGTCAGGTTCAGAGAGGAGTATCAACTAGAAGTTCATTGAATCAATTCTGTGAGCATATGGAATTTGTTTCACAAGTAGAACCAAAGACTGTAGCTGATACACTTGAAGACAACAACTGGATAAATGCTATGCATGAAGAACTGAATCAGTTTGCTAGGAGTGAAGTCTGGACACTTGTTCCCAGAACTGATAAGATGAATGTCATTGATACTAAGTGGGTGTTCAAAAACAAGTTAGATGAACAAGGTATATCATTGTTAGAAACAAAGCTAGACTGGTTGCTAAGGGATACAATCAGGAAGAAGGAATTGATTATGGGGAAACTTATGCATCAGTAGCCAGACTTGAAACTGTGAGACTGCTCTTAAATGGATTCAAATTACACCAAATGGATCTCAAGAGTGCTTTCCTTAATGGTTATATTGATGAAGTCTATGTAAGTCAACCTCCTGGATTTGAAGATCATAAACATCCAGATCATGTCTTTAAACTCAAGAAAGCTTTATGTGGTTTGAAGCAAGTACCACGACAGTGGTATGAGAGGTTGAGTAACTTTTTGCTATCTCATGAATATGAGAGAGGCAAAATAGATTAGAATTTGTTTATTAAGAAAACATGCAATGATATTATTTTGGTTCAAGTATATGTTGATGATATTACATTTGTATATACTAAAAAGAATTTAAGTGAGTAGTTAGTTACAGCTATGCAGGGAGAATTTGAGATGTCGATGATGGGAGAACTTAACTATTTTCTTGGACTGTAGATCAAACAATTTAATCATGAAACATTCCTTAGTCAAACCAAGTATTGCAAAGAGTTATTAAAGAAGTTCGAAATGGAGAATTGTAAAGAGATTTCGACACCTATGGCTACTAGTTGTTACTTGGATTTAGATGAGAAAGGAACAAGTGTGGATCAAACTAAGTACATAGGTTTAATCGGATCATTGCTTTATCTTACTACAAGCAGACCAGATATTATGTTTAGTGTTTGTCTTTGTGCCAAATTTCAAGCCAATCCTAAGAAATCACACTTCATTGCAGCAAAGAGAATTCTAAAATACTTGCAAGGAACCACAAATGTTGGGCTATGGTATCCAAGTGAAGTATATCTTAATCTAGTAGGTTATTTTGATTCTGATTTTACAGGATGCGAGATTGACAAAAAGAGCACTAGCGGAACATGCCATCTGTTAGGATCATGTTTGATATCTTGGCATAATAAGAAACAGGCATGTGTTACACTATCCACTACTGAAGCTGAATACATTGCAGCTAGAAGTTGTTGTGCACAAAGTTTATGGATTAAGCAATAGATAAGTGACTTCGGTCTAAATCTTTCTCATATTCCATTATTATGTGACAATACCAGTGCCATAAATTTAACCAAAAATCCAATACAACACTCAAGGACTAAGCATATTGAAATACACCATCATTTCATTAGAGACCATGTCAATAATGGTGATTGCGTTATTTAGTTTGTTAGTACTAAAAATCAGCTCACTGATCTATTTACAAAACTCCTTAACAAAGAAAGGTTTAATTTTCTTATAAATGAACTGGGTATAATTGATTTCAAATATCTGAAATAGATCGGTTTATTTTTTGTGGGTTATTGGCTGATTTAATAACATGGCATTTTATAATTCACTATATCAAGGTCAGTTCTATAATTTCTTTTTATAAAAGTGTCATAGCTTACTGGATATTGATATCTGATTAAATTTTAATTCTGGATGCATGTGAAATTGAATTGGAGTTACAATTCAACTGAAGCAAGGTTATGTAACTAGAAATGTTTGAACTGAACCAAGCAAAGTGGAACCCAGCTGGCTGAAGGACCGAATAAGACAAAACTGGTTAACAATCGCGTTCAGCATGTGTAGAGAGAGACTGCCCAAAGTGCCACATGTCACTGGAACAGTGGAAGTCAACTGGTCAAAAGCTATTTTTGTAGAATCTCTGAAGCTAAGTATAATCTACTGAAATCTGATAGCGTGTAGAATCTCAGTTTATAGAAAAGCTGTTTTGTGTATTGCATTATCAATCAAAGTGGTGTCTTGTAGTGTATTATTTATCATTAAGTAGCTGGTCGAACATGTGTTCACTTGCATACTACCTCACTGTATTATGTCCTATTCGGTCTGAGTGCAAAGTTCAGTCCTCTTGCTACTCATAATCCTAAAAAACATAGCGTCTTCTTCCAACCCCCGCAAGAGAACCAAGAGAGCCATGATCAAGCATGCCAGTTCAGATGATAACAATGAAACCGATTATCTTGATAGATGATTCATTGGAAATTAGGAGAGTATTGATGACTACTACAAGTACTAAGCCTGGACTGGCTTAAAGAAGAAAAGCTCGATAAAGTTAGGGACATGCTGAAATTTCAAAAGCTGGATGACTTTTTGAATTTATCTGGGAACACATACCCATACCTGGTTAAAGTGTTCTTAACCAATATGTGGTATGATGATGAGACACTTTACTCTCAAGTCAAGGGGATTGACATAGCCATCAACGAGGATGTCTGGCTGAGGGTCACTAGATTGAGAAGTGACAGTGTTGTGGTGAGCAAGGGCAACACTGCAAAGCTGGGGAACTTTAACAAGGTGCAGTTCTATAAATCTTGTTTGAGGAACCAAGAATCTATCTCTAGAACATTTAATGTTGGAGGATTAGATGCCACCCTTAGAATCGTAGCATACATTCTTATTTGGTTGCAAACACCACGAGGGTTTAATCATGCAACCCTGACTAAAGAGGATTTGATCCTTATGTACTGCCTCATGACTAAGTAAAAATCAATTGGGTAAATGTTATCCGTGAGCATATTTTCAAAGTGAGCAAAAAGCTGGAATATCGCATTCCCTATGTGATACTGCTGTCAAACTTCATTGATTGCTTTGAAATAGATGTGGAAGGTGAAGTTGTAGAAGAGGTGAAGTCTCTGAACCAGATTTCAGCAGCCAATCTTAGTAAGATCGGTTTGAAGAAAATGAAGAAAAAAAAGTGGATTTGTAAGGTTGTTGAGGAATCTGCTGCTCAAGACAATGATGATGAAGAAGAATCAAGTGATGATGATGATGATGATGATACTGAAGATGAATATGAGGAAACTGACATGAATGATGAACAAACTGGTACTGAAGGTGGAACACCTACTGCTCCTGCACAAGAATCATATTCCAGGTTTGAACAACTGATGATCAATCAACTGAATACTATGGAAAACCAGAATCAGAGCCACCACCAGTATTGTTAGACACACTTCCAATTCATTGAGACTCAAGTTGAGGATATCCAGTCCAAGATGGGGACTTTGTTCTTTCCACCAAATGAATAGGGCAACCTTGCATATTTTGTGGTGCATTCTTTCCTATTTGATGAAGTCAATGTGGGAGAAATAGGAAGTGTTGTGTTGATGTGGTGTCATTTGGTCTAGGAGTCTAGGTTGATGATGTTAGGTTGTATATGCTGATGTCTGTTGTATTTGCTTGTGTCTGCCCGTTTCTGTTGGTTGATGCTATTTGATGTTTTCTGCTACTGTTACTACTTTGATCGGTTGTTTGTTGATATATCCAACTATGTCAACTGGTTATCAATAGTTGGTTATGTTTGCTTTTAATCAGTATGATGATGTATGATATTTCCTAATGAATTGTTATCATGTAATCGTGCCTTTGGTTAATGAAATATGTTTATTTTGTGTTACTATCTGCTTCGCAAAGTTTATTGAAATACATTTTACAAGGATATCAAATTATGGGAGAGCTATATAACAGACAGTTAACTACTTAAAGAAAGAACAATAATATGCAACACAACTCAACACACCATGGTTTGTCTTCATCAAATTGGGGGAGATTGTTAGCACCAGGTGTTGCTAGAAGATTTGATAAAGCCAACAAGTGGATGAAGTTCCAAACCTAATGTTCATAAGTGGATTATGTGAAGACTTCATGAAGATTTGTGGAGTTTGGTATAGAACTTAGGTTGTGTGTTTGGTTTGAGCTCAAATCAGTGGTGCATCCAATATCATTCAAGAATAATCTCCAAGAATAAATTCTAATTTAACAAAACTTTAAGAAATTTTAATCAGAACTTGTTCTTAAAACTGTTTTTTGTTAAAGAAAAATAGTCGATTGAATGTGTAAAACAATCGATTGAATTTTAAATGACAGTTTCTGTAAAAGGTTGATGCACATTTTGAAACAAATAACAAAAAACATTCTAAAAATTTTCTAATCAAGAGTTGTGAGTTTTCAAAAGAGAGAAAAACGCCCTTCTTGTTTTGTGATCAAGATCATGCAAATCTCTTACATCAAGAAACTGAAGTCTGATTGATTCTAGAGCTTTGAATTGACTGAGACTGATACTTCACTGATTTGATCATTAGACTAAGCCTTCTATACCCTTTCTTCATTACTTTTATAATCTGTTGTGTATAGAGGTGTTTGTATTGCTGTGTTCATCATAATTCTTTCATTGTATCGAATTCTGTGGTGTGGTGAATTACCAGGTGTTGTAATTCTGTGAGTACAGTGGGTTCTGTATGGTGGTTGACTTGCTAAAGGGTTCAGTAAGGTGTTTTCTAGAATATACACTAGAGTCTGTATAGTTTTGTGGTCTACTGTGGGCTTCAGTAGATTGTTTGCTGTGGGGAGCAGTGTGTTCTTGTAGAGTGCAAGAGTCTGTATTATTGTAAATCGATCTTTGGATCTTGTTTAGTGGAAATCCTTACTGGTTGGTAAGGGACTGAACGTAGCCCCTGAGGAAGGGTGAACCAGGATAAATCATTGTGTTCTTGCTCTTTCTTGCTCACTTCTTGAACTGTTCTTGCTGATTTTCTTGATTTTCAGTATGTGATAAAATTCTTTAACTGGGTTTATTTGATTAACATACTAATAATACTTTGAGTATTCTTGAAATCATCTAATTCATCTGTATATAGTTTACTCAACTTATTTATGAATTGTTTTCTATTTCACTGACTTTATTGTGAATCAATCTTAATTTCCAGAAAAATTGTTTTTCTTAACAATTGTATAACTTCAATTTTCAAACCTCAAACAAATTTTGTTTTTTTATACTAGATTCTTTATACTATAAACTCTTTTAAACACTGATCTGAATTTTTCTTCGAATTATTGAAGTGTTTTCAACAACTTTTTTTCAGAATTTACTGAACTGCTTACTGGTTTTTCAAGAACTAATATTTGTTTCCAGTTTACTGTTTCTGTGTAATTGTTATTGTTCTGGAATAATTTTGTACCTTTGTTGGTTGCTTCTTTATATCATCTTTAATAGTTTCTTTAAAGAATCTTCATTCATCATACTGTAAAGGTACTTTTGCGAAAACTTTTCACGAGTTCAATTCACCCCCCCTCTTAAACTTGGCTAAAACTTTTACACAAAGAAGATGAATGTGATTGGAACCAAGTGGGTTTTCAAGAACAAGTTAGATGAAAAAGGTGTCATAGTGAGGAACAAAGCTCGGCTGGTTGCAAATGGTTATAACCAAGAAGAGGGAATAGACTTTGGAGAGACTTATGCACCTGTGGGTAGACTGGAGGTAGTGAGGCTGCTGCTGGCATATGCTTGCATGAATGGATTCAAATTACACCATATGGATGTCAAGAGTGCTTTTCTAAATGAATACATAGATGAAGAGGGTTATGTGAGTTAACCACCTGGATTTGAGGATCACAAATATCCAGATCATGTGTTCAAACTCAAAAAAGCCTTGTAAGGATTAAAGCAACCACCTCGGTAGTGGCATGAGAGGTTGAGTAACTTCTTGCTTTCTCAAGGCTATGAGAGAGGCAAAACAGATAAGACCTTATTCATTAAGAAAGCATGCAATGATATTATTCTTGTTAAAGTTTATGTTGATGACATTATATCTGGATCCACTAATGAGAATTTATGTGAGCAGTTTGTAACAGTTATGCAGGGAGAGTTTGCGATGTCTATGATGGGTGAACTCAACTACTTCCTAGGATTGTAGATCAAGCATTTCAAACATGGAACCTTTCTTAGTCAAGCCAAATACTGTAGAAAATTCCTGAAGAAATTTGAGATGGAGAACTGCAAGGAGGCTGCAACACCAATAGCTACTCGATGCTACCTTGATGCATATAATAAAGGAGCAAATATGGAGCAAACAATACAGAGGGCTGATAGGATCACTCCTTTATCTTACTGCTAGGAAACCATATATCATGTTTGGCATGTGTCTATGCACAAGATACCAAGCTAATCCTAAAGAGTCGCACTACACAACAACCAAGAGAATCCTGAAGTATCTCAAAGGAACTGCAGAAGTTGGTCTATGGTATCCTAGTGAAGTGTCTTTAAACTTAGTTGGTTACTCTGACTCCAATTTTGCAGGCTGTAAACTTGATAGAAAGAGCACAAGTGGAACCTGCCACCTCCATGGATCCAGTTTAATATTATAACATAGCAAAAAGCAGGCTTGTGTAGCTTTGTCAACTGTAAAAGCAGAGTACATAGCTACTGGGAGTAGCTGTGCTCAAAGCCTCTGGATCAAGCAACAACTAAGTGACTTCGGTCAAACTCTCTCTAAAATACCTTTACTTTATGACAATACCAGTGCAATAACAAAGAATCCAGTGCAACATTCTAGAACAAAACACATTGAAATACGCCACCACTTTATAAGAGACCATGTAAATAATGGTGAATGCGTAATTCAATTTGTTACTTCTGAGAAACAACTAGCGGATTTATTTACTAAGCCTCTTAATAAAGAAAGATTTAATTTTCTAAGGACTGAATTGGGCATAATTGACATTAACAGTGTGAATTAAATTAGTCTATGCATTATTGGTTTTGTGTTTATTTTTTGCAGATCTGGTACAATTAATTGAATTTGATATTAAAATAATTGATTTACTGCATTGTATAGTATTTCAGTAAAAACTGGTTCTGAACAAATTCTGATGCAAATATGTTCAATCTATGCGAGGTTGGAAAATGGATAGGAGATGGATCTGCAGCAATAAGATCAATCAAAGAAGAAAAATTGAATAAGTTAGAGTCATTAAAGACATGGAGTTGGCATGTGAAGAGTGAGAATGTACCAAGTGCCACATGTCTTCAATTACTTGATGGTCAAAGGGTCAAAAAGTTGTTGCGAAGGACTTCTAAAGCTAAGTCATATCTATTTTAATTAATTGAATATATGCAGAATCCTAACAACTGAATCAACTTGTTGTTTTATCAATCAATGCACTATTCATGCGTTTGGCTACTTTTGCTTTTCTTCTCATTAAATACTACATTGCCATGCATTCTACTACATATCATTGCACTGAATATTTGCATTTCAAGTTGTTCTACGTAGCCTAGTACCCCCTCATTCATTCCTAAAAACAGCAACCTTCTAACAATGTCTTCATCCTCAACACCAAAGAAGAGGACTAAGAGATCTGTTGTAGAAATAGTTGTGCAAGAGGAAAACGGTGAGGCTGCATATCTTGAAAGATGGTTTTCACGAAACTAAGAAAGAATTGAGGCTTACCATCATGAGGTTAGCAGAAAATCTATAATCAGTCCCAAATTTCTGAGAATGGATTGGCTAGAGCAAGAGAAGATGGATGATGTGAGAGAAATATTGAAACACCAAAAACTTGAGAGGTTTTTGAAACTGGATGGGACCTTTATCCAGATTTGGTGAGAGTTTTCTGTACCAATCTCTCGTTTGATGATGATGGAATGTGCTCCCCTGTTAAGGGAGTTAGTATGGGCATAATCGATGAGGTATGGCTTGCTGTGGCTGGATTGAGGAATGCTGGAAAATCAGTAGGCAAAGGGAACACCTATGAACTGGATAATTTCAACAAGTTGTAGTTCTTCAGATCATGCTTGAGAAATCCACACGCTGCAATGCAAGGCTATCATGTTGGAGGTCTTTCTTTGACTCCACGAATCTTGGCTTTCATAGTGATATGACTGCTAATACCAAGGGGATCCAACCATGCAGTTTTGAGTGAAGAGGATTTGATCTTCATGTACTGCATGATGTACAAGGTTAAAATCAACTGGATAAATGTTATCAAAGAGCATATAACAAAGACCAAGAATAGGCCTGAGTATCATATAAAATATGTGGTGCTTGTATCCAAGTTCATAGAGTATTTTGAAGTTGATGTGGAAAGTGAGGTGGTGGAGAATGTGAAGGCTCAACATGAAGTTACTGCTGCAACTCTTCATAAGATAGGATTGAAAAGGGTGGAGATGATTATTGGATTTGCAGAGCAAAAGAAGAAGAGGCTGGACAATAGCAAAACCAAGAGGATGATGAAGCTGGAACCAGTGCTGCTGCTGCTACTAGAGGAGGAATTGACCCTACACAATTTGCATTCATGTCGTGTGAGCCTCTAGTGGAAAGAGGAGAACCATTCTCTAGGTTTGAGCAAATGGTTCTAAGACAATTGAATACCATTGGAAACGAGCAGAGAAGCCACCATGAGTTTTGTGAAACATGTTTTTAGCACCTTGATGAGCAAATTGATGACATCCAACAAAAGATTAGGGAGATGTTCTATGGTCCAGCAGAATAGGCTTAATCATGCATATCATATAGCTGGTCATAGGTCTCTTTTCTTCCATTTGATGAATCCAATGAGGGAGAAGTATGTATGTTGTTGTGTTGCATTTGGAGAAATAGGTGTGGTGATGCTGTTATGTGTGGGTGTTGTTTCCTATTGCTGATATTTTCTGTTTATGATGTATTTTATGCTAGTATATCCAACTTGGCTTGCTATGTTTCACTTCAGTTTGAATTGTATTAAGAAGCTTGGTTTGTAATCGTTTATGGTTTGTAATATGCTATTTTTAATGGAATGGAACTTGTATTGCTTGTTTGTAGTTCGAGTTGATTTGAACTGGTTTGGAACACTACAAAAAAACAATCCCTTGTTTTTCCATTTCAATCAATTTATTTTTCCTGAACCTGCTGCGCTTACAGAATTTTAATCAATTGTTTTTAGATTTCAATTAGAGCATAAATCTACTAATGCAGTTTGTGCAGGTTTGGTTGGGGCAACTCAACACACACTTGATTGCCTTCATCAAATTGGGGGAGATTGTTAGCACCAAGGCTTGCTAAGTGATTTGATGAAGTCAACTTGGACCAAAGCTTGTTAATTGTTGTTCGCGTTCAATAAATTGTTCTTAACTACTGCTGTTGTTTTTGTGACTTTTTCAATTGGTTGATTAACTTGCTTAATTGATTGCACTTTGTTCTTATTTCCAGTTTGCTGTGTTTTCCATAAATTACATCTTATTTTTCATTGATTGATATTCTGTAACTCTGTTTTCATTAAGAAATTTCAATTTATTGATTTCTGGTTTCAATCAACTGTTTTTCCTATTGTTGTCATTTTGTGGTTTCTGGAATTAATTGAACTATATGTTCAATTTATTGGTTCCAGTTTTTGACTCCAGGTTGAGTGTTTGCAATTAATTGTACTTACTGCTCAATTGATTAATTTCTTGAAACTTGCATTCTTTAAGTAGTTTCAATCAACTGACATTTCTGTTTCAGTTTATTGAATCTGGATTGTTTTGTTCTGTGAGTGACTTTCAATTAATTGTTTTTGTTGTTCAATTAATTGTTTATGGATAGTGTTGTACTGTGTTTTTCATTCAACTAATTGCTTCCACGTTTTAATCTGTTGATTTTTGTTGTTTGCTATTCTATGAGCTTTTTTCAATTAATTGTTTTTGCGTTTCAATTAATTGATTTTTTACTGTGCACTTCAACATCAAACTTTTGATTGTTTTGATAAAGAACTTTCATTCTACACTTTATTACTTTCCATCTTTTGCAAAAAATTTTGAAAGTTCAATTCACCCTCCTCTTGAACTCAACCTAAACTACTTTTTAATTGGTATCAAGAGCAAGGGCTTGAATCTTACTCAAGTTTGATCCATAGCTAAGAATAAACTACCTCTTGCTGAGGGAGCTTCTATACAGAGGCCACCCATGTTTAGTGGTGTGAACTACCAATTTTGGAAAGTTAGAATGAAAATCTTTATTGAATCAATTGATCGTGGGATTTGGAATGTTATAGTAAATGGTCCATATATTCCTATGACTATTGTGAATGGTGTTCTTGTTGAGAAATCTTATGATGAGTTGACTGATTCTAAGAATAAGAAAGTGCAATATGACTGTGTTACGAAAAATATAATAACCTCTGCTTTGAACCTTGATGAATTTTTCAAGGTATCACAATGTAACTCAGCTAAAGAAATGTGGGACATACTTGAAGTCACACATGAGGGACCTGCTAATGTCAAAATAGCAAGAAAGCATACACTGATCCAGGAGTATGAATTATTTAGGATGCAACAAGGATAGACCATTATTGATGTACATAAATGGTTCACTCACATTGTCAACCACTTGATTGGATTGAGAAAGCAATTTGACAAGGAGGAGCTGAACATCAAGATCCTAAAATGCCTGGACAAAAGCTGATAGCCTAAAGTGACTGCTATATCAGAGACCAGAGACTTGACTACACTCACTACTGCAACTCTCTTTGGCAAGCTGAGGGAGCATGAGTTGGAGATGACTAGGCTGAAGGAAATGGAGACTGTGGAGGAAAAGAACAGAAGCCTAGCCCTCAAGACAAAGGTTGAAGATGAAGAATCCGGTGAGGAGAGCTTTGGTGAATGCAGTGACACTGAGAGTCTCAATCTGCTGACAAGGAGATTCCAAAAATTCATCAATATGAAAGGGAAATGAAGAACCAACAAAGCAAGAGGTATAACAAAAAGTTTGATAATGGTTATACTAAATTCACCTATTTTGGTTGTGGTAGATAGGGACACATTAAAGTGGATTATCCAAGCCTCGTGAACAAAAGATAGAGCACAGGAAAAGAAGAGCAGCAAACCTGGAAAGAGCAGAAGGCTTACATAGTATGGGAAGACAATGATACCTCTTCCGGCAACTCCTCACATGAGAAAGTTGAAGCAAACCTGTGTCTTATGGCTGGACAGAATTCTGAGGTGAGTAGCATGAACTCCAACACCTCATTTAATAGTGAGAATTATAGTTTTCTTCTTCAGGCTTTCCTAGAAACCCATGAAGAAGCAAACAGATTGGCCTTATCTAACAACTGATTGAAAGGGTTAAACAATTGGTTGGAAGGTAGAGTCAAATAACTGGAAGATGAGCTATTAAAGGTGAAAATTGATTTTGATCACCTTGAAATGATTTACAAAGCTTTCAGTGACTTTGATTCCAGCAAGCCAACTAACTGTGAAAATTGTTTTGTTCTTAAAAAGAAAGTTAACTATTTGATTACTACTGCATCTAAACTTTCCATGGGAACTGCAAATCTCAATGCAATTTTGGGATCTCAAAACTGTGTTTCTGAAAAAGTTGGCAATGCATATCAATGTGGTTTCCAAGGAAAGCAAAAGAAGTTTAGCAACTTCTTTAAATCCAATGAACAACCGTCTTCACCTTTCATGACTTGTTTTTACTGTTTAAGAAAGGGCCATTCTGTTACGAATTGTAAGGTTAGGAAGTTTGATGTACCTAAAGGACTGGTTAGGTGGGTGCCTAAAAGCATTTCTAGCACTTGTGGACCCAAGTTTAATAGGGTACCAACTCCTGAAACCTAATCTATTTTGTAGGTCTATTTGGCATCCAAGAAGTAGTTGTGGTATTTAGACAGTGGATGCTCCAAACACATGATTGGTGATGCTTCGCAGTTGGTAAATGTAAAATGGAAACTGAGGGAGAATGCTTGGTGTTGGTGACATTGGAGGAGATGATGATCTGATCACAAAGGATGTGCTTCTAGTGGATGGTTTAAAGAATAGCCTACTCGGTAGAAGTCAACAATGTGACAAAGGCTACAAAGTTATATTTGAGTCAGATCTATGCCTAATTGCAGATTCAAAAACCAGTGAGACTATAGTTGTAGGTAAACGGGTAAATAATGTGTATATGCTAAATGTCTCTTGCATAACTGATAAAAAGTTTAGGCTGAGTTCAAGAGGGGGGGTGAATTGAACTTTCAAATAATTTCATAAAAATGGAAAGTATTAAATGTATAATGAAAGTTCTTTATTGAAACTACTGAAAAGTGTTATTTTGAAGTGCACAACAAAAGATCAATAAATTACATATCGGAATCAATCAATTGAAACAGTACACAGATCTGAAAACAGAAAGAAACAGTTTACTGAAAAATAGTGGTAATCAATTGAATACAGTGTACAAATCCAAACAGTTCAGAAATAATGAAATCACAACTAGAAACAATGAACAGTAGAAGCAATTAACTGAAATCAGAATGTAAACCAGTTTAGTCTAGAAACAGTTAATTGACAAACACAATCAATATAATGATTAAAACACACAAATCAGTCAAATGGTAGAAACATCAGATTCAAAAGCGAAAGCAATTAGTTGAGTAGAAACGTAATTCAGAACTGCCCAAAAATAATCAGATAAATAGTATTAATAGTAAACTAAAGATCAATCACACAATAAGACAATCTAGATTAATAGACAGAACCACCAAAAACAATTGATTCAAGAAGACAAGTTTTCAAAAACTCAATCAATTATACAGTAATCACAGTTAACAGGAAATACTCAAATAGAATCAAGAACTGATACAGTCAATTATACAGATGTAAAAACAGTTCCAGAGAACACAATATAACACCAGCAAAATGAACAATCAATTACGCTAGATGAGCAATTAATTGAGCCAACAACATAAAATATGATAAAGCGTTCAAGAAGAGAGAAAGAGAGATCAAGAACACCAAGTTTTATACTAGTTCACCCTTCCTCAAAGGCTACATCCAGTCCTTGGCTAACTAGCAAAGAGTTCAACTAAAAAGATCACCAAGATCAATTCAATAAAATACAAACACCTTGCTCCCAGCAAGATAACACTGCTTCCCGCAACACACAACCTACTACACCCCACAATAGTTGTGAATACAATGCAGAACCCTACTGCACAAACCCAATTACAAACCCTATGCAATATGGGTATCAAAACCACACTCACAAATTACAATCCCTTTGTAATTTGGAACCAAATTACTCACAATATAAGAAAAATCAAATCAGAAAGAACAAAACAATACTTCTACACAAAAACTGAATACAAAAGGATTAAGAACAATGTAGAAGACTTAACTTTGGTTTAGAACCACTATTGCACGAAACCCACTCTATGCAAGGCTCTAAGATTAAGGTTCTTGAGTTTTTTCTTGAAGTAAATCGTATGCAACAAGTTCTCAAGGTGTACGCATGTTTTTCTCTCTTAGAAAATCACAAGTGACCGCTCAAATGTCTTGAGTACTTATGAAAAACACGTGTTCCCCTTTATATAGGCAAAATGGTTTTTAATTCTGTCAAAAACTCAATCGATTGTATCAACCATTCAATCCATTGATTTTTCTGTGACTTAGAAGAAAATCCAGTAAGTTGATTTCTAAAAAACAGTTTACTAATTTACTCTTTAAAGTATGCTTTTCAAAATCTGTTAAACCTCATTTTAGAACTACTTAATTATTTGTTAAGCAAAATCAATTTTGGAGCTTACTTTGAGTGATATCTCATGCAACTTGTGATTTTATATCAAAACGCCACTCTCACACACTCCCAACCTAAGTTCTAGACCAAAACTCCCATCAAGCTCCATGATGGCTTCAAGCAATCCACTTTGCAAGCTTTGATCCATGTTGACTTCATCAAATCACTTAGCAAGCCTCGTTGCTAACAATAACATCTAGCATGAACTTTTTTTTGTCTATGAATGATGAGACATGGTTTTGGCATAGATGTTTAGCTCATTGTCACAATCGGGATCGCGAAAATTGGATTAGAAAAAGGAGTCCCCACCATAGTTTATTATGGGAAAGTATGGAAAAACTGAAAAAAGGATAAGGCAAGTATGCAAAAACCAGATTTCGGGTCCAGGAGTCGGTTACGTGTGGGGAAGGTATTAGCACCACCATAACGCCTGTCCAACGTATTTCCATCTGGGATGGAAACTCAGGGTTACGTAATTTTTTGAAAATTTTTTGTTGGTGTCTTGATATTTTTAATTTTTGAAATTTGATATTTTTATATTTTTAAAATTTGATATTTTCATATTTAAAATTTGATATTTTTATAATTTTGGAAATTAGATATTTTTAGAAACTTTTGATTTGATTGTAGGAATACAAGGAAGTGTGAACCAACGTGCTCGATACTCCTACAAATCAGAGATAATTTCGTCAATTTTAGAGAGAGAAAATCTCGTAATAGCGGTCATTTGAATATCTAAACGAAATAATGAAACTTTTTCAAATTAAATTTTGCATGACACGTGCGGTCATTTGAATATTTAATCGAATCATTTGAAATAAAGCATTGTTTATATAAAAAAACAAGAATGAATGATGAAAAAAATGAAAATAATATATTGTTATATTTTTTGAAAACGTCAAGGGTGTTTTTGGAATTGGAAGTAATTTGTAGGTGCAGGTCATAACCTGTGTGGTGTAGGAAGTAGCCTTACTCACTCAAAACCCATTTAGAGTTAGAAGCATACGTGGTTCTGTTTGAGGCACGGTCCCTCCACGGCGGGTTGGCTCCGCAGTGAGGCTTGGGTGGTGAAAATAGAGGCTTAAGTGGAGCGGGTCTCGTGGGGGCGCATGAGGTGAATGGAGAGGGAGCCTGAGGGGAGGTCGTAACGGTAGAGGAAAGAGTTGAGGGAGGTGGTGGTGCGATGGCTGGGAGGCGACGACAACCATGCATGCGATGACGGCGGTAGTGCACACAATGACGGCGACTTGCGGTCTGGTGCAACCATTGGTGTTTTTGTGTTTGGGCATACGCCGATGATGGCTCGTACACGATAGAGTTGAGCAGTGGTTGCTCCTGGCGGTAGCGGCATGAAGAGGTGACATTCGAATGGTGTTTGTAGTTGGTGCAATGGCTCGCGAGTGGAGGTTCGGGGCAATGCATGAACGGTGGCGGAAGTGGTGGGGTTTGTGAGAGAAGTTTTAGGGTGGCACGTGGCAACGTGATGCATGGTGAGGTGTGCAATGACTCTTCTCGTGAATGACGTAGGGTACTTCGTGGTGGATAATGGTTGAAGTGTGGAAGAAAGAATGTGGTCCTTGTGAGCATTGGGAATACAAAGGCATAGGCATAGTGGGGCTTGTGGAGAAGGTTTTGAAATAAAGTTGTGTGGGTATAGTGAGAATGGGTTTTTAGGGTCATGTATGGGTTTGTGGTTTCTTTGGTTGGTGTGATGTAGAAGGAGAGAGGTGGCGGTGAAGTTGGATGAGGTTAAGGGTGTTGTGGATGTTGAAGAGAGGGAGTGAGGGTGGTTGGATCATGGCAGTGTGGCGGTGAGTTGTTTGGTAGGGAAGGAAGGAGTGGAATGGGCTATTATTACGTAGGCGAGGTGCTTTGGGGTGCATGGTGGGAGATGGTGAAGGTGGCACAATCTTGGACGTGAGTAGCAAGGACACGGAGGCATGTGCATTGTGGTTGACGTTATGTGTGGAACTGGAGCATGGAGGTATTGGAATATTAAGAGGTACATTCCGTGGTGGTTTGGAATCTTGGAGGTCCAACATGATCTTTTTCCTGAGTAAGGGGTAGGGTGAAATGTGTACGTGACAATTTTTACGTCATTGAGTGAAAGGGATAAACATGTGAACATGCTTTAGACAATCAATGACTATACACATGTAAACATGTCACTACACTATTTTTGGCTTTAGGCAACAAAAAAATTGCAACGATATTTATGCATTGTATAAAAAGTAGGTTTTGTTTCAAAAATGGCCACGAGTCATGTACAAAGTGTTGCCTATTTATTTTAGGCAATACACAACCGCATATAGGTTAAAACCAGTTTAGACCACGATTTCTAAAATATGGGAATTATAGACAACGGGTATGTGAACGTGGCCATTTTAGACCACACATATTTGAATGTGGTCTAAAGTTTCTATTCAGATTATTAAACTAAGTTATATGCTGGCTCATATCGCGAACTATCGAATAAGTGCGAAAGCTTCGAACCAAAACCTCTTCGCCATTTTCGTAAATGCACACTCCAAATCACATAGTCCAGATGTGAAAACCAAATTATACCCGCTCAAAATCGAATTAAGTTCCCAAAAAACTCTTCCCCCTTTCGTAATCGATACCCTAAACCCAAAACTTCCCCAAATCCCTACTCTCCTTTCGTAAATCGAAACAACTATTCAAAAATCCCCATAACCCACTGAAAATCAATTTTAAACTCACTCATTCTCCCAACATTTTCCCAAAATCAATTGTTCTCCGAACAAATTTCTTCTCCAAACAAATTTCTTCTCCAAAATCCCTCAAAATCCTAAAATCGTTCCCATAACCAGTATTCTCCCTGAGAAATCGTTTAGACAACTCAAACGCAGGTGCGTGTAAATATCGTATGTGTCTCGAATTAGGGTTTCATTCATTTTTATTCAAGCGTTCTATTTTTTGCTAACAAATTTCCATTTTTTTGTCCTTGTTCACTCGTTTTAGAAGATTCTACGTTTAGTTTTCACGTTTGGTTTATGAGATTGGTGAAATTTTTGTCGTAAGGTCTTCCTGAGGTGAGTTTGTTCCTATTACCCTTTCTTTACCACTGTTTTCAATAAACTGGTGTTGTTGTTTTATTACAGTTCATGTTAAATGTTGTTGTAGTTCGTCAAACGAATTTCTGTCAATAAACTTAATATTATGTTTGTTTCTGTGAATATAGTTAATACTAAGTTTGTTATTGAGTAAACACTTGGAAAGTTTGTGTTCGTTTTTGGATTATCTATTATTCGCATCCCTATATTATTAATTCCTTAACATAGTTTATGATTGAGTTGGTATGGTATTTTATTGTTCTATGATATAGCGAAAGTGTGGTGTGATAAATGGAAGTTATAGGTATTGGGATCGTGGAAGAATGTCTTTATGCCATGAAGGTTTTTTATGAATTGATGTTCTTTTCATGTCAATGTTTGTGACTTGTGGTTTATGTGTTGCTGGAGCTTTATTTTTATTATTTGGACATGCTGGTTCTCTCTTTTGTGTTGATGTATATTTGGGTTGCATATGAAGTTGATATTAATTTATATGGCACAAATGTGGTGAATGGGTTTAGCATATAGTCTAAACATAGTTTAAGCTTTATGGCCAATTTTTTTTATTACTTATCATGTTTATCTAATTTTAACTAATTTTTTGTCTTAGTTGTGCAAAATGTTCACAATATCTTGTTCAAATCCCCCACGTTAAGTTTTGGGTGGCAACTGAGTTATGTTTGTCGACTTATTAATTACAGGTTCAATTGGTTACTTTATTGTGGTTCTTGTCCTATCTTAGGAACGAGGTTAGTTTTCAATTTTTTATTAAGAATTTGGCTTTAACAAGTTCTTATATATTGTGTTTTATATGTTTCTATATGCTATATATGTTTCTGTATACTATATATGTATATTTAAATATGTTTTTATATACTATATATGTACATGTATATATGTTTCTATATGTTGTGTTTTATATGTTTCTTGTATATATATGTTTCTGTATGTTGTATATGTTTTTGTATATATGTATTTGTACATGCGTTTTATATACGTGTATACTATATATGTGTTTTTTTTATGTGTTTATGTATACTTTAATGTGTATTATTGGCAATCTGTATGTTGTATATGAACCTGTATATTATTGCCATATACTTTAATGTATATTGTTGGCAATTTGTATAGTGTCTATTATTTTCAATTTTTTAAATTTTAATCATGATATTTTTCTATATTTTACATTAAAGGTGATGGACAAAGAGTGGACTAAATTCCCAATGTTTAGTTGACATTATATAGACGGTGTTGAGTCTTTTTTAGATTTTGCTTACACTAGAGGAAGACCTCAAGGACTTGAGATTTTATGTCCCTGCACCAAATGTGGAAACTGTGTTTGGGCAACAAGAAATGTGGTGTATGAACATTTAATAGTCAAGGGCTTCGTAAAAGGCTATCGTATTTGGATTCGCCATGGAGAGGAAATACCCTATCATACTAATAGAAGTGATTATGAAATGACAGATAATTTAGATTCACAAGATCATATTGACGGATTATTATATGACACATTTAGAAATGTGGTAGGAGCAGAAAGAATCAAAGAGGGTCCTAACAGTGAAGCTAGAAAGTTCTACAATTTGATTAATGATGCAAAGCAAGAACTGTACCGTGAATGTGAAAGCTTCTCCACATTATCCTTCATCATTCGGTTATATTTATTGAAATGCCTCCATGGTTGGAGCAATTCGTCATTCATTGATCTTTTAAAGTTGCTAAAAGAGGTCATGCCTAAACTGAATATTCCTGAATCTGTTAACAAAACAAAGGTTGTGATAAGTGATTTAGGACTTGATTATAAAAAAAATTCATGCATGTCCAAAAGATTGCATGTTATTTTGGAAAGAGAATGAAAATCTGGATGTTTGCAGTTTTTGTAAGTCTTCACAGTGGAAGGATTTTCCTAAAAATAATTTTGAAGTTAATGAGTCATGATGCACATTTCATATTACATTACTTACTACTTGTGGCAATAAGAAGCACTATGCCTCATGAAGTGGCTGACCCTCTAATTAGATTTGGGGCATTTTTCAGTCCATATGTCAAAAGGTTATATAGTTGGAAGATATGGATTACCTGGAAGAAGAAATAGTACAAATACTTTGTCAATTAGAGATGATTTTTCCACCTAGTTTTTTAGATATAATGATTCATTTACCTATTCATTTGCCAAATGAAGTGAGGTTAAGGGGTCAGTTCAATTTCGATGGATGTACCCCATTGAAAGATATTTATGCAAATTGAAGAGTTATGTTCATAATAAAGCTTATCCAAAAGGTTCTATTGTTGAAGGGTATTTGGCAGAAGAAGCTTTGACTTTTTGCTCAAGATATTTACATGCAGGGGTAGAAACAAGATTAAATAGAGAAGGTTGAAATTACGATCACAATGATTTATGTGAAGCAGATGCAATTGATTATTTCTCAAATCTTGGTCGCCCTATAGAGGGAAAAAGCAATGGTAAACCATTTTTTGTGGACTTGACAGTGAAAGCCCAAGCTTATAGGTACCTCTTATTCGATTGTGATGAAATCAACATATACATTAGGTATGAGAATTCTTTACTATCCTTTTATATTTTACTATCAATGTAAGTTTGTTATATAGTTTTAACCAATAATATAACATTTTTTTAGAGAGTTTGGTGAGAGTGCTAATAGGCCAAATAAAAGAGGGAAGTGGGAGAAAGCCAAAACACATAGTACATAATTTAGTGAATGGTTTAAAACTCGAGCCTTGAAAGATGATGTGCCATCTCAAATTAAAGAGTTTTCTAGAGGACCAAGTAATGTTGTAAAGAAGTTTTCAGGTTACCTTATTAATGGCTACAAATTTCATACTATGAAGCGGGATGTCAAACACAAGACTCAAAATTCTGGTGTAACATTGGTTTCATAGACTTCAAGTTTTGCAAGCTCAAAGGACGAAAATCCAAAAATTGAACCCATAACGTATTATGGTTCAATCAAAGATATATTTGAGTTAGATTATTATGGTCATTTCAAGTTTGTGCTGTTCAAATGTGATTGGTTTGAGGCTGAAGAGGACAAATATGGACTTACTAGTGTATATTTCAACAGAAAAGTTTACCAAAATGATCCTTTTGTGTTGTCTTTTCAAGTCCAGCAATGCTTTTACATCAAAGACCCTTTTGATACAGAAAGACATTTTGCTTTGAAAAAAGTTCCAATAAATTTGTTTAACATGGGTGACCAATGTGACCAGTCAAATGCTCAAAATACTGATGGTGAACTGAATTGGGTTAGGAATGACATGCCTGTCACAATATTTTAGAAACCTTCAATTGTAGTTGAAGAAGATGTTTTTCCTGAAGATGATATTGATGAAACTCTATTTTACTTCATGACTAAAAAGAGGTACTTTATATATATATATATATATATATA
>Ga0123340_1000111_pt1 | contig 36098 bp, 38 predicted proteins | sample SirMexnodulemix_FD_89961 | JGI IMG/M metagenome (GOLD analysis project Ga0123340, IMG submission 89961) | Root nodule microbial communities of legume samples collected from Mexico - Siratro Mexico nodule mix | ecosystem: Host-associated > Plants > Roots > Nodule | place: Mexico: Nepantla...
ATGAAAGATGATTTAGTATGTTAATATAGTTCATCCACACATGTCTTACCATTTTGATGTAATAAGTTTCCAACAATTTTATCTCAAAAAATATTTTCTAATTATCTGCAATATTAACTTTTAAATAATAATAAATACTAAGTTTAATGACATAAATTATTTTTCTCTCTTATTAGAATTAAACAAGACGGAAAGAAAAAAAATCCATAATCAATATTTTGCAAAGACATAAGACATAAGTGTACATTAAACATCATAACAGTAACTTTTAGAAATCTTAGTGAAAAGCTTTATCTTTCAATATGTGTAAAATAATTATTTTTTCTACTATAAAAAAATAAAGATAATCTTGGCAGAATATTTAAATATACCTTTTAATTTTTATTTCTTTGGTTTCCATAAACAATGCCACAGAAGGTGATGTCCTTTTGTGACATGGTACAAGCAAGTGAATTAATTAGTTTTTGAAAAAAATAGTTTATTGGTACAGTTGAAGGGATCATTTTGTCTAATAAGGACAGACAAAGGGCCTTTGTAGTGTAGCAGAATTTTGAATATATTTTGGCAGAGGGGCTCGCATGCATACCATTGTTACAAACCACCAACACTGCCACACACTTAAAGAAACAATAGAGCCATTACCCCACTAAATACCACACTCTCATTAAAATAATTCTACTTTGCTTACTATTTAAAGTGATTTTTTTTCCATATTTCTTAATATTTCTTTCTAAAGATTTTTTTTTTAAGAAAATATGAATAAAAACTAAACTCAACAATTAAACTTAGCTCAGGGATGATTTAAAAATAAAATAAACTAATTTAAAAGAGTTAAATCTACTTAAATGTTGATATTATATCATGTTTTTGTAAAACAAAAATAACATAAGAAATTATGAACTTGAATAAGACCAACAATAGAACTAGCTATAGACAATTGAAGTAAAGAAATAAATAAAAAGATAAAAAGAATGGAAGAAAGGTGTCTTACTTATAGAAAAAAAAATTCTATATTTCATTAAGATAAGTTGTAAGTGTTAAATTATTATTTGACTTCTAATAACTAAAATAAAATTGTAAAAGTGCTCCTTCACACACATAAAGGTGTAAAAGAAAAATAGTCTACGTATTTCAATTTATCCGAAATCATTGAATATATATCCAAAGTCATATCATCATTTATAAAAGGGTATATAAAAAGAACTTAATAAAACAATTACTTATAGAAAACATTGAATAATTATAATTTTTCTCCATAAAAAAAATATAAAAAAATTAAGTGAGTACAATATATAGAGGATAAGGTTAAACACAATATCATATTAAGTTCACATCTTACAATGTTACATTTAATTATTTTTCATTTTATTTTAACTAAAATAACAATTAAAATATATTACAATGATTTATAAGTAATCGTACATGAAAATGAACTTTATGTTTAAAGTTTCACTTTTATTTAAATTCAAAAGAAAGGCAAAAGTAATATAAAAATCAAAACAAATTGTCCTCTTTTTGGAGGGAGAAGACAGAGTCCAAACTCCAAAGTCTCTGCATTTCAATGGCCGGCACGTGACCCATTCTCTCTCTTTCTTAAAACTCTCACTCTTTCAACCGCCTTCTTCTACCTCTCTTTCTCCGTCCATGTCTTCCGCCTCCGGCTACGTCCGCTCCCTCCAACGAGCCTCAGTTTCGCCGCTCCGCTCGCGGAAGTCGCCGGCGGGACCTGCCAAGTCCGCCGGAAGACCTACCACACCGTCCTCCTCCTCCACCTCGTCGAGGCCGTCGACCAAGGCCTCCATCTCTCCGGTGGCTACCGCCGCTGTGGCCGACGTGAGCAAGGCGAAGGAGAATGTCACTGTCACAGTCCGGTTCCGTCCCCTCAGGTTCGTTCAGTTCGCTCCCCTCTAGTTAGTTAATTATTGTGTGTCTTTTCAATTAGTATATTTTTAATTATTATTATTATTATTATTAAATTATGTTGTTAATGTGTTATGGTTTTGGATAGTGGGAGAGAAATTAATAAAGGGGACGAGGTGGCGTGGTACGCGGACGGGGATCATATAGTGAGGAATGAGTACAATCCTTCCATTGCTTATGGCTTTGGTTAGTATTCTTATTCACTAATTACTTTTTCTTCCAAAAATAAACACATGTTAAAGAAGCTCTTACTTCCATAAAATAAAGGCAAATCTTGCTATATTCCATTTTTTTTGGCAATTAGATACGTTCCTTCCTTCATTTAAAATGTTAGACTTTATTTTGTGTGTTCTCTTATCACAAACGACGGTAATTATGATTTTTAAGGTAGTTATTGTAAAAGTTACTTAATTTATTTATAATTGAATGGTGGTGTAAAGATGTTTTATGTCGTAAGTGTTTATGGTATGGATGGTCAATGTACTCCATAAACACTTTTAGAGAAACAAAAAAAAGAAAAAATTAAATAAACTTTTCTGTAAGTTAAAAGTAGCTTATGTATAAGCTACTTTGTAAAACTCTTCCAAAGTTTAGTTTTATTTTTAATTTGAGTATAAGTTAATTTTAGTTTTCGGAGTGGTTCGTTACATTATTATTTTAAAAAGTTCTTAGTACTTGATGTACAACTAGTGCCGACAATAATAAAAAAATAAAAAATAGTTTGCCTATCACACTAACTGGAGATGCAAAACAAAGAACAGATAAAGATAAATAACCGTCTCGTTTAATAAGCATGTAAGCCCTACAATTTACTACTTCATTGATTCCCTTATAACAAGTACAAACTACTCTTATAGAGGGCTACTGGATTGCTACATGTTAGTTAAAAGCACACGAAGACATCTATAACATATATAACAAATAATGGTTCACCGCCAGATGTAACATTGATTCATCAGGCAACTCTTTTCATTCATCTCTTTCATACTTTACTAGTAGATGACTGATTCTCAATATCATTTTAGAATCATCTAAGTTCTTTCTAGGATTTTGTAATATAGAGTATAACTTATAAATTTTCAAATAACACATTTATTATTCAATACTTAATCTTAAGATGAGAATCTTTTAATGAAGCAAAATTAGAAAATGCAAATAGATTGAAAAAAGGAAATTCAATATTCAAGATTTATACAATTTTTTTATTATAATTCTTTAAAGATTTGTTTGAACAATTATTTGATTTAATTAATTAATTAATTCAATCTAACAAACATCTTCAACCAAAAAATATGAATCAAAATAAAATATCATTCAATCTAATTCATATTTCATTATCAAATCAAGATTCAATAGATTTTAAATTTTATTTTTAAAAATAGAAGCACAAAGTTACAATCATAAAATACGAATCCAAAATTTAAAAAAAAACAAAGAACAAAACGAACAAACTTAGATAATTAATGATCAGTGCAAAATTTAAATCAGATTGTATGTTCTTGATTCCACTGAACCTTAAGAATTAGTTCTCTATGAATGAAAAAAAAATGAGAAAAGAATATAAAGAGACAATTCTAAAGTTGAGACAATATGAAAGAAAGAGACGATTTCTAAAACTGAAAAAATTAAATAAACTATTTACGTATATGTGATTAGAATAAATTTAGTTATATATATGCTCTCTATTCTTTTGTCTACATGAGCCTAATGCGGCTCTAATTAGGCCCATAAGTCCAATCACAAAAATTCAAGTTAATATTGGAAAATCAATTCCTTATGAGTTCTTTCTACAAAAATTGAGGAAATTTGCCTCAAGTTCCAAAATCATAAAAGATAATAGAAGACTCTAAATCTAGCAAATTATATGATCATTTTGAAATTCTGAAAATGTAGAATTCGATGTAACTAGAATCAATAAAAAAATAGCTTATTCAAAGTCATGGCCAAAATACTAAGCAGAGATTAAATTAGTTAAAAAGAAAAATAATTATGTACATTGAACCTAATTTAATACAACTAAAAGGAAATGATTCAAAAACTTAAAATAAAGCATATTGAAAGTGTTTTGAATGTAGAATAAAACTATAAATGTGTACATAAAATTTATCATCAACATAGTTTACATCTATTATACACTACATCCTAGAAATAGTTGAGTACACCACAATCTATAAACTCTATCTTAGACTGCAATTACTTCCTTATGGAATTATCACCAACAATGCACGTTCAAAAAGTCCAAGCAATGCATGAACTTGTTCCAAGGAACAAACTTTGTGAATTCATATGAGAGATTTTCCTTGGTGTCAATATTCTTCACTTCAACCCTATCTTATGTATGTATAAAGGAAGTGATATTTGATGTCAATATACTTTGTCTTATCATGTTACACATGATCATTGGCCAAACATATTACATTCAAACTATAGCAAAAATATTATTGTCTTCCCTTAAGTATACCCTGAATTATCCATCACAAACCCTTTAACCATATACCCTCCTTCGTCATCCTCACCAACGTCATATACTTTGTCTAAGGCTATTGCCGGTTGGAGAATAACTTCTCAACTAACTAGAGACTAGCCGATTGTGAAGGCATAGCCTATTATGGACTGTATGGTGTTCAAGTCCATAGTAAAATCTATAATACTTGAAAATGATTTCAATGTCCTTAGTTCTATTTTTTATCTCAAGATACACCAGCTTGTTAATGCTCCTTTCTCAATTTGCTCATATAACTATTCATTAGACTGACTATTTGGGCAAGGTCTGGTCTAGTGCACATTATCACGTACATCAAACCCCACTGCACTGGTAAGGAACACGAAACAATATATTACTTATCGTGATCAGATTGAGCAATTTTGAGCTTTGAATGATGCATAGACATTGTAAAAGGTGTGCTCACGGCTTTATGATGTTCCATCCCAAAACATCTCAATACCTTTTTTAATCCCATGAGCTTTGCCAACAAGTTTTGTTGATTATGGGTGGTGATGAGCTTTTCCAATAGATGTTTCAAACTCCTTTGGTCAGTAAAAACTGTGAATTTTCTTCCTAATTAGTACGGTCGCCAATGCTGGATTGCTGAAGCCAATGCCATCAATTTCTTGTATACAGACTTCGATAAGGAAGTATCCGCCAAAGCTTTGTTGAAAAAGGCTATGGGCCCTTTATTTTGATATAGTACAGTGCCTATACCTTTACTGTTATTGCTTCAATTTTTCGAAAGTCCATTTGCACTCCATTCTCGGATATGACATGGCCTAGATAGCGCACTTCACTTCTCCCAAACTCCTTTTTATTTACTTGAAACTGCTGCTGCTGCAGTGTCACTAACACTTGCTTCAGTTGTATCAGGTGTTCCTCTCACGTCCTAGTGTATATCAAAATTTCGTTAAATAATACCAGTCCAAACCTCCTTAAGTATGGTCGTAAAACCTGATTCATTGTGCATTGAAAAGTTGCTGGAGCGTTTGTCAATCCCAATGACAATACCAATGATTCATAATGGCCCAGATGAGTAGAAAATGTCATCTTTTGAATGTCCTCCTCTGCCATCCGTATCTAATGATAACCGGATTTCAAATCAATCTTGGAAAAATATTTAGCACTGTGTAATTCATCCAGTAATTCTAAAATAACTGGTATCGGAAATTTGTCTGGTATAGTAACCTTATTAAGGCTTTGTAATCAACACAGAATCACTAACTTCCATCTTTCCTTTTCACCAAGATCATGGGGTTTGAATAGGAGTTGTTGCTTGGCCTTGTGATCCCCATTCATAGCATCTCTTCTACCTGTTTTTCAATCTCCTCCTTTAACAAATGGGGGTAACGATATGATCTCACGTTAATTGTCTTAACTCCACCCTTAAGATGAATTTTATGATCCATCTCTCTGTACGACCGTGATCCTCTGAGTTCTTTAAAAACTATCCCCACAATCCTCCAAAACTTTCTCCAGATCACTTTTCTGTTGAGATATAACTTTCACTATTTCAGTCAGGATTTTGGTGTCATTCCCCAGCTCGATCTCCCCTTAAACTGAAAGAGCTATGGTATCCTTTTCCTTCTTGAGGGCCTGTGCATTTATCACGGTCCTACTTAAAGATGGGTCTCCTTGTATGTAAATCCTCTTACCCTGGCGCAAGAAACTCATGATCAGAGTTTTTCAATTAACTTTTACCTCTCCTAAAGTGGCCAACCAAGGCATCCCCAAGATCACTCCCAACACCCCCAATTCTAACAAGAAGAATGTATCCTTCAGCACATAGTTGCCAATCGTCACTTCCAAATTTCGACAACACCCCCTCGTTCCCTTCTTGTGCCCATCTTCCAGTTGCATAAAATGAGGCATTCTTCTCCGCCCTTAGTCCCAATTTCTTTACTAAATTTGTCGAAACAAAGTTATGGTTAGCTCCACTATTAATCAACAATATCACCAACTTCCAATTGATTCTTCCCTGTAGTTTCATGGTGCGTGTAGGAGTCATCACACTTGCCGAAAACACTAAAAGTTCCATTTGTTGACACTCTCCTTCAATCCACTCATCCATTTTTTGATCGTCAATTTTTCCAAACTACAGCTCACCACATTCCTTTATCTCCAACCTGGCCTCATCCTCCGTTGTTATTAGGATCCTCATATTTTTCTTTGGATATCTATGCCCATAACTATAGGGTTCCCCAGAGTGGAAACACCTTCTTTCCTATCTTCACTTCACGTATCCCGGATATGGTAATGTCCTCGTTCCTATGCTTCTTGAAGGTTCTTCGATGTTCGGGCGATTTCAAGGTATTTAAAATCGAAATTATGGATAAGATCATGAAGAGCTTGAAATTGTAGCAGGGATAGTAGATTTTATCATTTCTAAAATATATATATATATATATATATATATATATAATATTTTTTATTTACAAAGGAAATAAATAAAAGAAAATACTTAAGGATGTTTAAAAAAAAATGAGAGATGCACATTAAAAGTGTCTTAATTTAGTTTTGTTTTAATTGAAATTGAGTTTGATTAAATCCAATCAAAGAGGTGAATGGTACAATTCTTAATTTTAAATTAGGTTTGAAATTTGTTTTGAATTTTAATTGTATTGGTGTTACTGTTGACAACACACATAGTAAGGTACAATTTTAGTTATATGAAACTAAAATTAGGTTTGAACTCAATACATTCATCTAAGAAAGTGAATGGTTGGGGCAAGAAGCAATCTCAGAAAAAAAAAAAGAAAGAATTGGACGTTTGCCATAGTATAGAATGTTTGAGTTCTCACTCCTTTTATTTGTTCAGACCGTGTTGATATCCCAATACCTGACAATAACAGACATTGGACGTGCTATTCTGAAACGTATTGCCTCCCTTCCTTTGCTCATTAGTAGTTTCCTCCAAGTCTAACGCCACCTCCATCGCTTTCATAAGATCTTTGGGTTATGAGGTCTAATTAAGTTCCTGATTTTTCTTTGCTGCCCCACAAAGAAGTATCTCAGCATTTGTTCTTCTGATGCTTGTGTACCTTGTTCCACCAAAATTTCAAAATCTTCCATATAGTCCTCCACGCACCCTTCTTGCTTTAGTCTTGCCAACTTTTGAGAGATTGAATTTCTGTCTTTCCCTTCAAATCTTCGCATCAAAGCCATGTGAAATTCACTCCAAGAGGGTTTCTTGGGATTCTTTCTCCATAAATTGAACTAATGGCTTGCATTGTCCTCTATGTTGATATAAGCCAACCTTAGTTTCACTTTCTCCGTTACTTCTGAATCTCAAAAATTTTCTCTGCCCGCGCCAACCATCCTTGTGGATTCACTCCTTCAAATGCGGGTAATTGCCCCCTCTTTGTCCACATTCTTGCTTCCTCTTCCTCATCATCCGACTTCTAATCTTGCACCGAATTATTCATAGAATTTTTGCCTCCAACCGATGATTTATCCCCCTTCTTGAGATCCCGTATCTTTAAGAAATTTTCATTGATTGTTGTTATTTCTGCCTTCATGGTTGGGATCTTTGCCTTTATGGTCAATATTTCTGCCTTGGTTTCAACCACCATTCTTCCTTATTCGTTGCGCTTACTCGGTGTTCCATCGTTATCAATTCCCCAAAACGCTCCTCTTTGGATCTGGAAGGTCTGGCCAAACTGTGGTTTTTACCCTTACAGTAAAGTTTTTGTAAGCTTTCCAAGATAGGAATAGCAATTATAGAAAAGGAACAGTCAACATAGAAGAACAGTTCCCCTGTTTAGGGAAGGAATTTATTCATCTTTATTGAAATACAAATTACTAGGGCAAACAATAATATGGAAGATATTTGGCTTTCGAGAGGCCAATTCTCTCCTTATTTTTCTCACTCACTCCTCCTCCCCTCTACTGCTCTCTTATTCCTATATTTATATTCTCATTCTCTTTAATAATTCCCTCAATTCCCGTTCTCAATCCCACTTATTTCGTTATTTTTCTTTTCCTCTTATATGTGTATTTAAAAGGGGTGATTTCCCCAAATCTGCTGCTTGATTCTGTTACAATACCCTCCCCTTGAAGAGTCACCTTGTCCTCAAGGTGAAACATTGGAAAAACAGATTGTATCTTCTCGGCTAATTCCCAAGTATTCTCAAATTCGGGAAGGTGCTGCCACTTCACCAACACTTCAAGTTCCCTCTTTTTATTGTATCTATTGTCCTTGATTTCTTCCGGTTGGACCACAAGTTCATTATCTTTAGTCAATGTCGTGGGAAGGGGCTGAGGAGATAAGGAAGGACCAATACTCTTTTTGAGCAGAGAAACATGAAACACCAGATGGATCTTAGCTGATTGAGGAAGTTTGAGCCTGTATGCCACCTCACCGATGCGTTCAACCACTTCAAACGGGCCATAAAAACGTGCACTCAACTTTTCATTAACCCTTGTTGCCAAGGATTTCATTATGTACGGATGGATTTTCAAGTACACCAAATCCCCAATATCAAAGACCACTTCCCTCCTCTTCTTATCAGCTGCTTGCCACATCCTATTTTGTGCCCTGTTCAGCTGAAATTGAAGCTCCTCAAGCATCTGGTTTCTATCCTCCATTAAAAGCTATACATCTTTCACCAACGATTCCATTCCACCTTTTAGCAAAGGTAGAGGTTCCCTTCCATACAGAGCTTTGAAGGGTGTCATCTTAATGGACCCATGGTAATTAGTGTTGTACCAAAACTCAGCCCAAGCCAACCATTTTGGCCATTGTTTTGGCTTAGATTCTGTCAGACATTTCAAATAAGTTTTCAAACACTTGTTGACAGCCTCTGTTTGACTGTCTGTTTGATGATGATACGGATGACATTTTCAATGAAGTCCTGCTTGTTTAAATAATTCTGACCAAAAAACGCTCATAGAAACTGTCTCTATCAGGTACAATGGAAAATGGAAAACCATGAAGTCGCACCACCTCTTTGATGAATAAAGTAGCTACAACTTTTGCTGTAAAAGGATGAGAGAGGGCAAAGAAGTGAGTATATTTGGTCATCGGTCTACCACAAAAAAAATAGTATCTAATCCTTTGGCCTTAGGTAACCCGCTAATGAAATCCATCGAGATGTCTGCCCAAACATTTGTAGGAATGGGTAGGGGCTGTAGTAAACCGACGGGTTTGAGAGTGGAATTTTTGTTCTGCTAACACACTTCACAACCTTTGATAAACTCCATAATTGTTGATTTCATGCCTTTCCAATACAGGATAGATGAGATCTGTTTATAAGTGTGAAAAAACCCTGAATGGCCCCCTATCTTAGAGCTGTGAAATTCTAATAGAAGCTTTGGAATCCATTTGGAGGATTTAGCAAGCACCAGCCTCCCTTTATACATAAGTCGCCCATTAGACAACTCAAATCCAGCAACCCCTTCTGCCTCTAACAACAACTTCTGCATAATATCCTTTAGTTTTGGATCCTCCAAAACCTCGGCCTCCATATCCCCCATTCAGTAGCCATAGAAAAAGAAAGAGATGAATGATAGAACTTTCTTGAAAGGGCATCGGCCACTTTATTATCAGATCCGGCCTTATACTTGATTTCAAAATCATAGCCTAACAATTTTGACAACCACTTTTGTTGCCCCTCCTCAGCCACCCTTTGTTTTAGTAGAAATTTCAGTGACTTTTGATCTATAAACACTGTAAATCGTTGCCCTGACAAATAGTGTTGCCATTTTTGAATGGCAAGTATTATTGCCATCAATTCTCTTTCATATACTGATTTTCTCTGTGCTGTATCTGATAATTTCTGGCTCATATACGCTATAGGGCGACCTTCTTGCATCAATACAGCTCCAACACCTTTTCCGGAAGCATCCGTCTCGATCTGAAAAGGTTTGGAAAAACACGGGACAGCCAACACAGGTACAGATACCATGGCTGTTTTGAGTTTCTGAAAAGTCGATTCAGCTTCCTTACCCCACTGAAAACAATCTTTCTTCAATAATTGCTTGAAAGGCCACGCAATGCTCCCATATCCTTGCACGAATCTTCTGTAATAGCCGGTAAGGCCTAAAAACCCTCGCAATCCTTTTAAACTCTGTGGTTGAGGCCAATCCATCATGTCTTTTATCTTCTTGGGATCAGCAGCCACTCCTTTAGAAGATATAATGTGTCCCAAATATTCAATGCTCTCACTCTCAAAGCAACATTTCTTTTTATTTACCAGCAAGTGGTTTTGCCGTAGCAACTCAAAAACTCTGTGTAAATGAACTCTGTGGCTGGCCCGATCTTTACTATATACTAGGATGTCGTCAAGAAGACAAGAGTGAACTTCCGAAGGTAAGGCCTCAACACCGTGTTCATCAACGCTTGAAATGTGGACGGGGCATTAGTTAGCCCAAAAGGCATTACAAGAAATTCGTAATGTCCTTCATGTGTCCTGAATGCTGTTTTGTGGATATCCTCCTCCCGTATGCGAATCTGGTGGTAACCAGATTTTAAATCCAATTTAGAAAACACAGCCGCTCCATCAAGCTCATCCAAGAGCTCCTTAATTACTGGAATCGGAAATTTATCACGGATTGTGATTTTGTTGAGTGTCCGATAATCTACACAGAAACGCCATCCCCCATCCTTCTTCTTCACTAGAATTACTGGACTTGAGAACGGACTTCTACTGGGACGGATGATCCCTATGTGAAGCATTTCATCGATAATCTTTTCAATTTCTGTCTTCTGGTAATGAGGATACTTGTAGGGTCTGATGTTAGGGATATCTGATGCTTCCTTCAAAGTAATTACATGATCTTGAGATCTCTTTGGTAGAAGTCCAGAAGGTGTCTGAAATATATCCTCAAATTGCTCTATTAAAGCCAACTGCTGAAATAGGAGGATGCTCTTCTATCGACTCCGAGCAAAATAATGGGGTTACCAAAAAACCTTCCTCATCGTTGCGTAACGCATTTAAGGCTGTTTTCCCACTAGCCTGGCTTCGCCCGAGACTTGGATCCCCTTGTAATGTCATTTTCCTTCCACCTGACATCCAACTGAGGGACAAAGTTCTGTAGTCACCTTCAAATTTGTCCAGACTCGCAATCCAACCTGCTCCGAACACCACCTCCAACTTTCCCAACTCCATTACAAAGAAATTCTCCACAATTTTAAGGCCCTACACCAATATCATCACATTCTCACATCCCCCCACACCATGCTCAATAGCACCGTTCCCCACCTCGACCCGGAATGGTCGCATCTGCAACAAAGGTAACCCCAAAACCGGGACCAATTTTGCCGAAATGAAGTTATCTTCTGCTCCTGGATCCACTAAAATGATAACCTCCTTGCCATTAATTGTACCCCGAACCTTGAGGGTCTAGTGAGATGTGAGACCCCAATAGTTGAAAGAAGAAAGGTGTAGAGAGAGGGTTTGGAGTGCGAGATCTGGATCCACAGTAGAAGGTTCTTCAACAGATTCGGCAGGAACCTCATCATCTTCTCCCAAAAGCACCATTTGCTGATTGCGAAATTGACAAGAGTGGTTTGGGTTCCACTTGTCACCACAACGAAAACATAGCCCTTTTCGCTGTCGGTGTGTCCATTCTTCATTTGAAATCCAACGAGAGTTGGTTTTAAATCCACTAGATGTTGCAGCTGCCATGGACCCTGCTGGTGTTTTAATTTCGTTGGCCGTGTGAGTAGTTGGATCTGACTTAATTAACTCTTGGTTTTGTGAGGGACTGTTGGGCTTGGCCCAATTATTGTTGCGAGCAATGCCTTTGCAACTCCATGGTGGAGTCCCTTCTTCCTGCCACACCATGTTACGAGCTTCTAACATCATAGCTCGATCCATCATTGTCTGCAAACTTTCAAACTCATCGATTGCCATTTCCGCTTTGATCGTTGGTTTAAGCCCTTCATGGAACAAACACAACAACGTATCATTGCCAAGGCTTTTATGAGGTCTTGCCGCCAGCTCGAAATCGCGGCGGTATTCCATCACCGAACTTGCTTCCTTCACCTTTAACAACGGTGCCAATGGATTTGACGCTGCCCCTGGTTCAAACCGCTTAAGGAGGTCTTGCTTGAAGCGGAGCCACGTAGGAAAAGTTAATTGGGTCTCCCACCACTCAAACCATGTTAATGCCTCACCGTGGAGGGCCAATACAGCATGTTCCAACTTTTCTCCCACCTGAATACCGGAAATTCGGAAAAAACGATCAACCCTAACCAACCAACAGCTTGCGTCTATCCTGTCGAAAGGGGTAATTTCGATTTTTCGATTGCCATCACCCTTGCTCTGTGAGTGATTGTGACGCTGCCCTCCGCCGGTCTCCTCCAAATGAGAATCTTTGTCATCACCGTGAGGCTCCCGCTGTCGCTGACTCCCTTTTAGGTCCTCCAATTGCTTAATTATGGATTCCAACAAGAGTCCTTGTTCTGAACGGAATTCTGCGAATTGCTGCTCTAACCCTTCCACCTTTTCCTCCATCCCGGTTGTCGTGCGTGTGGAAACCATAGGACTTGCCTAAGATCGCCAACTGATACCAATTGTAAGGCTTCCAAGATAGGAATAACAATTATAGAAAAGGAACAGTAAACATAGAAGAACAGTTCCCCTGTTTAGGGAAGGAATTGATTCATCTTTGTTGAAATACAAATTACTAGGGAAAACAATAATATGGAAGATATTTGCCTTTCGAGAGGCCAATTCTCTCCTTATTTTTCTCACTCACTCCTCCTCCCCTCTACTGCTCTCTTATTCCTATATTTATATTCTCATTCTCTTTAATAATTCCCTCAATTCTCGTTCTCAATCCCACTTATTTCGCTATTTTTTTTTTTCCTTTTATATGTGTATTGAAAAGGGGTGATTTCCCCAAATCTGCTGCTTGATTCTGTTACAGTTTTCCACACTAAAAATATTTGTGTCTTGTATACTTGTCATGCTCAATTTTCTATTTTCTTTTGTGCTCCTCATATACTTTTTGAAGTTGGAGGATTTTATTCCATTGCATATTGCTCTATTATTGAGTTATTTTGATATATTCCCCCATCAAAAAGAGCCAAAAGAACAACCTAAGAAACAATGCAATATTGATTGTGAATCACACCAACTAGAGGTGTAGAACACATAAAGATGAATAATTGTATTGTTCATCCAACAAATAAGTGTTATAATTGGATACTTGTTGATTCAGTTGGAACAAGCACAAACTACCCGTAGGCAAGGTACAAAATGGTTACATTTAGTTAGAAGTACATAACAATAATTAACTAGCGTAACAAAATGTTTATAGCAAACTACTAATTTACCAAATGATGTAACGTTGAGTCATCAAACAACCCTACTATTAAACAACGTCTACAAACAACTGTTAGATGACCTTACTAACTGACTACATATACAACTATCGGATACCATATCATAAATATAGGTCAGTATAACTAGATCTACCGTACTTGTGAAGAAGTATGCTTGAACCGGCCCTTGCTCTATAATGTTTTGTTCTAAAAGGAAAAATCTGTTAATGTGTATGTGGCATAACTAAGGTGGTGGTTGGGGGAATTTATGTTGCGAAAAAGGCTGTTTGGTGTGGCTTGACGAAATAGTATTCTATTTCAGTTTATATGTTAAAATGTAAATTAAAGAATTATTGAACTGATTTAACCAACAACAGTATTATACTTAACCAAGTGTCAGAATTTAGGTAGGTTATGGGTTAAGTGTAAGTTTGAAAGATTTTGTTTAAATTTATTAGAAAGATTTGTATATTTCTTATAAGTTTTTTTGTTTTAACTTTTTTGATAATGAGTTCTTACGCATATTTCACTAAAGTTCAGTGTTTAAGCCAGTGATTGAGCTATTGCTTAATAAAATCTAGTTAATTAGTTTGATGCTTAACATACAAATTGATAGTGAAAACATCATGGCATGAGCGAAATTTTCAGTTCATTTTCTGTTTATGTAGTCCGATAGTTCATACATTAACTACATGTTTTAATCAGATTATTTTGAGAGAATGATAGTTTTTTGTGCTTTTTAAAGTTAACTTATTTGAAAAATGATTGTTTTTCCTGTTGTTGAAATTAGGTTATTTAAAGAAAACAATCCTTTTTTTTTTTGTATTGATATTATTAGCTTACTTTAAGAAAAATAATATTTTTTTGGCAGTTTTTGAGAGTTATGAAAAATGATTATTTCTCAAATGAATCCATTCCTAAACATGTGCTACCAAATCATAGTTCGTTACTTTTTTTCCAAATATTTGTAGTGACAGTTAGTTCATACAGGACTAAAATGTTAAGCCAACTACCTTGAAATTTGGCTCTGATCACAACTTTAAAATTACAAAGTTGTTGCAACATTTTATCTTTTCCAATAATTCTGAAAGCTGTTTGTCTATGGTAGATGGTGAAAACAAACAGTTCAGACACGAGAGTTATGACTTTATGTGGCTACAGAATTGTTTCTCACCAGCATTCCTAATTTGAAGAATGCAGAGTAGATTATTTGTTGATTTTGTGCGTTCATGATGTTTCTTGTAACTATATTTTTTCCTGTGGCAGATAAGGTATTTGGGCCTGCCACAACAACTCGGCATGTTTATGATGTGGCTGCTCAGCATGTTGTTGGTGGTGCAATGGAAGGGATTAACGGTAATGATTTTGCTGTTATTTAACTCGTGTATGTTAAATTGTCTTTTCTGAAAAAGGAAGAAATTAATGGATTGAGGACTTGCAGTAAGTTAATGATTTATTAATGGCATCTAATCTGTCTACAGGAGCAATTTAATACTAATAATCCCAATTGATGATGTTAACTTGGTTGGGTATGTTAGAAAAACTATTTCTTATGAACAATAAATATAAAATATATTGTCAACTTATCCTCCTAATTATGGAATATAATTAAATTCTTACAAGTAAATATCATCTCCAACATATCATGGAACGCAATTAAATCCTGTACAAGTAAATATTTCAAGGGATTCTGATAGTCCCCCTCAAGTTGGTGAGCGGATGTCATCCATTCCTAAATTGCCAACAATTGATTGAAATGTAGCAACACTTAGCCCTTTTGTCAATACATTAGCAAATTGAATTCCAAAGGATACAAATGTCCCCTTATCCAACTTCTCCATAATGAAGTGTCAGTCTACATCAGCATGTTCGTTCTTATCATGTTGCACTGGATTATGCGTAATATTTATTGTTGACTTGTTATTGCAATACATTTTTACAAGCTTCTTCCAATCAATCTTCAGGTGTTCTAAAATTATCTCTAACCATAGTATTTCTCAAATCCCTACTGCCATTGTTCTAAATTCTGCCTCTACACTTGACCTTGCATAACTAGAATTCCTTTGGATAATTTTAGAAGTAGATCAATTGTCCAGGAGTTCCTTTCAAGTCCGGTAGAATGCTATAAACAACTCTGAGATGAGTCTGCTTTGGATTATGCGTGAACTGACTTACTACCTTTACAACATAGGCAATATTGGGTCTAGTGTTAGAGACAAGTAGATCAATTTCCTAACCAGCCTTTGATAAGATAGTCTATTCACTACTACATTTTCAATTGATTTGCCAGTTTGTGATTTTGTTCAATAGTTGTCTCTATTGATTTGCATCCTAATTTACCAGTTTTAGCCAATAAATCTAGCATGTATTTTTGTTGGGAGGTTAAAATACCATGATGGGATCGAGCACCTACCACTAGGCCAAAAGTTATAACCAATAGTTACAACGCAACTCTTTCTATTTAAGAACGTAACAATTCAAGTGTCACAATTCGATTATGATTTGGCTAACTTGACTTCTGCCATGGAACAATTCATGCCACCTGCAACAACAATTAGTGTAATAACTCCCCTTGAAGCTGAATGCTTAATAAATAGTGTACAGTCACCTTAGTTTTTCTTGTACTGCATAGTCTTCATTATAGTATGAACATTTCCAACTATGCTCTATGGAACTGTTTCAATTCATAGAGTGCTTTCTTTAGTTTACACACCATTTCCTCCTTGGTTTAAACCTAGGTGGGACCTCTATGTAAATTTCTTCCTCGAGATTACCATGTCGAAAGACATTTGTGAAATCAAATTGTTGCAAACTCTATCCACACAGACAACGAAATTCTAAGAATGTTCATTTTTGCAATAGGTGAAAAAGTTTCAAGGTAGTCAATCTCATATGTGTAAGTATATTTATATCCCTTAGCTACTACTAACCATGTCTTATATCTTTCTAATGTCCCATCTGTCTTGTGTTTAACAGTGACTACCTACCTACATCCGAGAAGATTTTTCCCTTTTGGAAGATCCACCATCTTCCAAGTTTTGTACTTTTCTAGAGGAACCATTTCAACATTCATACCATTTTTCTAGTACTTACTAGTTAATGCCTCATCAGTAGTTTTTGGAATAGTGACATTATTTAGATCACCAAGGAAGCTTTTGTGATTATTGGATAGTTTGTCAAAGGACGCAAGGTGTGACAATGGGTACCTTGGCTTTGAAGTACATGCTCTTCATTAATGTTAGGTATTTCAAGTATAGGCTCAGAATCATGGACTAGTGGTGGTTGAATATAAGACCTTCTCCTTTGCAAGTACACTTGCAATGGATGGGTAGTACTTTGAGTTTGTTCTTGACAAAACTATGGTGCTCATTGTGTATTTTAGGAAGTTTTACATTGTATCCTCTATAATTTATTCTTTATAATTGCCATATCTTGCTATTAATACTATTTATGTATATAAGAACAATCCCATGGGGATTTGTAATCAACTATCCATAATTGCCATATCCCTGTAGGTTCATGTATTTAGAGGCCTAATGCCTTCATAATTGATACAATAAAGTATTATCTTATTCCTTTAAGTCTGGGATGGTGTTAGAGCTCTTATTCTTTGGTAGCCTCTAACTGTAAACCCTGAAACGTAGTCTTCATTGTTGCACAACCCCAATCCCTATTGTACGCTTCATTGTTGGGCAATCCACCATACTGTGATTGCACCCACCTATGATGTCTGACATTGTGAATCACGATTTGGAAATGGGGACAGATCCCATACTATTGGAGAATTGCAAAATGTTCATTCTTGGTTAAATGGAAAGAATTATCTCAAATGGTATCAACTCAGTAGGACCATCTTGAAAGTAAAAGGAAAGGTCAAAGGAAAGGTCAATCACTTGATTGATAATGACCCTGATGAAAATGATGCCAAGTTCAAAGCATGGGATGAAGAAAACTCCATGATCATGGCATGATTGTGAAATTCAATGGTCTTAGAAACTAGTGATACTTGCATGTTTCTTAAATTAGCAAAGGAAATTTGGGAGGCAGGAGAACAAACTTATTCTAAGGCCAAGGATGCTACTCAAATCTATGATGTAAAGGTGAAAAGTGGGGTTGCCAAATAGGGCAATAAATCAATTATAATATGCCAATCAACTTAAATACCTGTGGATGAAATTGGATCACTATCGGGTTATAAAAGCAAAGTGTTCAGATGACTCAACAATCCTTTAGAAGTATATTGAACAATATATTGTCTATAAATTTTTTGGTAGGCTTCAATCCTAAATATGATCAGGTCTAACATCTAATCCTGGGAAAAGAGAAAGGCTCAAGGCTTAATGAAGTGGTAGCCATTATCCCAAGTGAAGAAAGCATGTTGGAGACTCCAACTACTGAAAACACAACAAGGATGTCTGAAGGTGAAACAATCGTCATTAATCAGAGGAAAAAAAAATGGTTTTCCAACATGGAGAAGACATGACGAGGTTTGGTGTGCCTATTGCAACAAGCCGGCCACACAAGGGAGAACTTGTTCTGAACAGGGTATAGGATTTGCAGGACTTAGCCATTCATTTAATAATTGCTCTCAAATGATCAAGTTTGTCTTCATAAGCTTTCATACCAGGCATTGAAAAAATTCACAAAATGAAGAAGTAACAAAGAGAACCCATTTGGCAAAAGAACCAAAAAGATTCAGATCTACTCAAATCAAAGCCAAATGAGATGCCACCACCCTTGGAATGAGCTTGGGATGTCCCCACAACCCTGTGTGGGGGCTGTGACTGTTAACAAGCCAGCGGAAATAGGGCTCTCTATATAAGAAAATAAAGCATTATTTTATTGATTACAATCAAATCCAATTACATTCGTGTTATCTTTATTTTAGAATAGTCAAATCCTTTAAAATTAGAAAATAAAAATATGTTTAAATGAATAGGAAGATTCTTAAAGATATTTTTCATATTTAACACGGAGATATTGAGAATATTTTTATCTTACTATTTATAGCACAAATAAAATAAAATCCGTACATATTTGATGAATACATTTTATATCCCTATTTACATTCAACCTAATCAAATCATATCTCCAATAGTTTCTAACTATAAAGTGTAGTTTATCACTAGTGAGACAACTACATATTTATGGGTAAAGGAAGAAGACCATTGTTCCTTGCCCCATTCATTTACATTTTGGTTCTTCTTGAGTACAAAAAAATAGATTGTGTCCACATGCTACACAGTCTTTTTCTCCTTGGCAGTCTTTTGGAATCAATAAATAAGGTTTTATGTCGTTTAACCATGGAATTCATGATTAGCTTTTCTGATAAAGGATGCTGGTTCCTCCCAAACTTGGCATTAGTTTGGCCTTATAAATTTCTCTGTTGTATCTGAGATGGAATCATATTATTTCCTAGCATAACACATTGGTAATCTTCTCCCTTTTGCACAAACCAAACATAGCACCTAACACAATGTTGGTTGAAAATTGCTTTGATGATCTGCAGGTACTGTTTTTGCATATGGTGTTACTAGTAGTGGAAAGACTCATACCATGCACGTAAGTTAAATGTTTTATCATTTACATAGAAATGTCGTCATATATATGGCACCAAACTCTATCATTTTATTTGAGCTTTGCAAAATGGAAATGTGTTTGACAGTCCAACTTGTCATTGATCCCCACACGGTGATCGACAGTCAGAACATTGCAAGACAAAACTGGTGGAATGGGATTTATGGATATTGTTTTAATTCTATTTTTTATTGTATTTAGCGGTAGGGATAGGCTTCTGAGTATCTTTATTATTTTCATTCCCTTAAATCTTCTGATTTGTTTGGGATAAATTTTAGAGAAACACATTTGACAACGGACACAACTTCTTTGGCGAGGTGTACTATACTTAAATTTACAAGAAGGAATAATTAATTGAATAATTCTAACTCTATTCCCCACTTTACTATGAATCTAAGCAACTTGGGGAAGTGGAATGGGTATATATACAATTCTGTGGTTTCCAACAGTTGTAAATCTGGTCACTTAATGAGAATTCACAACGTTGGAGAGTGATGCGTAAATGCTAAGTAATAACTAAATATAAGTTATAACTTATATTGGCTAATCGTCTGCATCAGCATAGACTAGGAGTCTAGGAGCTCAAGAAATAATGTCGTACAGTGAACACTATAACAAGAGGCAAGAGGAAACTTAGATTTGCTATATAATTTTCCCAGGGGGAGCAAAAATCACCAGGAATTATCCCGCTTGCAGTGAAGGATGTGTTCAGTATAATACAAGAGGTACTAAGTTTAGTTTTCCAAATTGCACTTTAAATCCGTTCTTATCCTTGATAGGTTGTGTTTGTCATTTCAGACTCCTGGACGGGAATTCTTATTACGTGTCTCATATCTTGAGATTTACAATGAGGTTAGCATCATATACTAACACTATGTATATTGTCCTCTCTCATCTTTATCAACATTGTTATATCTATTCTGGGTTCATCTTTAAATAGCAAATACAAAGATGATGACCAGATTAACTCCATTGTTCTCCGAAAGTAGCTCATGCAAAATACAAAGGAATCTAAATTTCAGTTATGACAAAACATGGATAAAAAGATTACTCAATATGAAATGACTGCAAATGACGTAAGATGACGTGGGTGGACCATTATGTGAGACTGATCCTATTATACTAGTAGACGCATGGAATTTTGAAAACAGTATGAATAGTTAGTGTTTGTTTAACAGAAAATGGAAGTTACATGTTTTCTACCACATAAAACCCTGTTGGATTGGAACCTAGTTTTCCGAAAGGAAAAAAGAAAATGCTTTCCAGAAATGTCTGCTGCAAATGGAAATGGACAGGGAATATATGCATACAAAGTTGTGCTTTGAAAAAAAAAATATTTCAAATATCTTCTGGCTCATTGTTGTTTCCAATTTGACTATCATGTCCAAGCCTGACTATTGGAGTTATTTATTTTATTTTTGGCTCCCCTTGCCTCAAATTTCTACTTAGACAAGTTCTACAGGCATGAATCTATCATCTATCCTTGGTGTGTGTGTGTGTGTGTGTGTATATATATATTAAATGAGTATCCCTTTTGTTCAATTTTATCTGCTCTTGTTGTAGGTCATTAATGACTTGCTGGATCCAACTGGGCAGAATCTAAGAATACGTGAGGATGCTCAGGTATTTATATTTATTAAATAATAATGGTTTGAAGAGCTGGTCATTATTTATTTTCTTTTTTTTATCTCACCAATAGCGTATCCAAAAGTCTTTTGGGTCTCCTTTTTCTAGAGCTCACTATGTTGTTAGCTTTCTGTTCTCAGTGTTAAAATTTTTACTTTGGTGAATTTTACAGGGCCAGTTTATCTTCAACTTCCGAATGTCTGATCTTTGATTGTTGAAATTATAAGCTTTAAAAGGGGGGGCGGGGGAAAGAGAGATTTGAGACCTTGAATAAGATTTTAGGATATCAGATCAATATGGTGTATTCTAATATGATTCTTAATTCTAGAACTTGTAAGGTCCATACGCTTCTAATTCTTGTATGAACACATTTTGTAAAACAATCTTAATTCTGTCATGAGAGATCCCATTCAATTTAGTATCTGTTGGATATATTTTGTATATGGGCTTGTGCCCATCCCTATGTAGTGCTTTATATGTATATATATCTTCCTCAGCTGTGAAAATAGGAAGACAAAAGGATTATATCACACCAATGTATACCGTTTCTCTCTACAATATCAATATAAACCATAATTTACGTAAAACGTAATTCTTACTGTCATTACTTAATAGCTCGAAACTAGCTAAATTTGGTACTTGTTGCTAGCAATATTCTTGTTACACATAGAAAGCTACTGGTTCTTATGTTTCTTGTTGTGGACATTGCATAAAGAAGGCGTGGTATGCCTTTTAATTGAATCTTATAATGAGAATACAGATATATGTAATGGTGACAGGGTACTTATGTTGAAGGAATCAAAGAGGAAGTTGTGCTATCTCCTGCTCATGCCCTTTCTTTGATTGCTACTGGAGAAGGTATAATAAACTTTTTTATGTTTTTTCCCTTTCTTATCATTTTAAATAATTGTTAGCATTCACTTCTTAGTTTTTTTTTCTTTACAATGCCTTGCGTTCTGCTCCAACTGAAAGATGACCGTCCTTTGTTCTTAATTTTCCTGCCTCCTGCAATTTTATGATCTCCTAAGAGTTATTTATGGTTGAAATATTTCCGTTGGTCATGTATTGTTAGATTCTTATTTATTCTAATTCATGCATTTTAATGTCTAGTTTCTGAAATAATGCAGAGCATAGACACGTGGGTTCAAATAATTTCAATCTTGTTAGCAGTCGAAGCCACACTATTTTCACCTTGGTATGTCAAGACAATCTCGATATGCTTAAGATTTAAATGCATGCTTCTTTGTCATTTAAAATTCCAGAAGAAATTCTAGTGGGCTTAGATTTAAAATTTGTTCAACATTTGATGTTTACTCATAATTTTCTATTTGTTGCCAAAAGTCTTATTAAAATACCTATCTAGATACATTAATATTGTAGTAGTCTACAGCAGCAACTGAACATAGGTGAATGTGGTTGCATACCTCTTAAATATTTTGTAGCCTCTGGACTCAATATTAGATAACCAAATTTTTAGTGTATTTCCATTGGCAATATTATTAAATGTAATGTAGAATGCAATCATGAGTATTTTTAGTGTCAATGAAGTATTTGACACTGACATGGTGACTATTTTGAGGTGCCCGTACTATTTATGGAGAAAAAAGACTAAGTTCTGGATCTTAGAGAAGGATTATGATCCTACACTACAATCTTAAGACAGAGGTTGCTTGAGAGGAATTGCTTCTTAATTCTTAACACAATCCTCCTAATTAATACTATTAGTGCATTAAGTACAGAAGCTAATCTAGAAATAATTATAGAGCTTGTTAGAAGCTATTTACCAGTCATAATAACAATCTAAATTAGCATTCCAATAGTCCCAGCTAGTTAATGTTGCTTAAATGGATTTTGGTTGTTCAGAAGCCACACAAAACAAACAATTCCTAACAGATGTAAGATGCTATAATCATAAGAGGAATGTCTTTTACTTTTTATTAAGTGATTACATTGAAAATTCGTCTTTTTAACATTTGGTAACACCTTGTTAGGACTTAAGTACAAGAGGAGAGTCTAACCCTAATTCGTTAGGTGGGAGAGCATTAAGGTTTATGTATGCAATGTCGGACTCCTAACATTGTCATCCCCTTTAAGGGCAACGTCTGGCAGTGGCTTCACTATATCGACATTGACTTGGTGATAGTCCTTTCTTCTTTAGATGACTTCACTCGTCTATAACTATTTGGTTTGCACTTTTATCCAGCATATAGATAAATCTTTCCATAGCCCAACTTTCAACGAAAGTAACAATTTTCTTTTCTTTGAAGATGATAGAACATGACCAGTCAAATTGACAATATATTAAGAAAATGTAGTTTTGGTGTGCATCAGATGGTCCTGACTCTAAAAAGCCCATATTATTGGTATGCACTAGCTATACTACTGGTCAATTAAAAGATCTAGTAAAATATATTATCATATAACCGTTTTTTCTTTCACTTCCGTGTTTGCACTCTTCTAAGTTTTAAACTACTTTTTGGTGGCTTCGGAGGTATATTATTTCATGAATTGGTTGATTTCATGTGTAGCTAGCTATAACGCAATTAATTATGAATTTGTTTTCATCAATCATAACTGGGGTTGTAGTTTATTTTTGTTTCTACTTTTTTTATGTGGCTCATGCTGTTTTAGTGATTACATTGTTTCTTTTAGACTATTGAAAGCAGTTCGCGAGGGGAAAATATAGCAGAAGAGGATGTGACATTGTCCCACCTGGTAACACTCACTAGATCAGGATTATGATTACTATATTGCTCCAGTAAATGCCTCCATCCTTTTGTTTATTTCTAAGAACTCCTTCCCCCCACCCCCCAACTCCTTTCCCAGCACTTAATTGATCTTGCAGGTTCGGAAAGTTCTAAAACTGAAACAACTGGTTTGAGGAGAAAAGAAGGTTCTTATATAAATAAAAGCTTGCTTACTCTTGGAACGGTAATACTATACTAATGTATTAGATCTTAGTTTTTCTCTTGCCCTGATCTATGCATGATACTGTATTTATTTCAAAGGACAGTTACTGTACATATTTATTGTATTTGCTTGAGGTTAGTTGCATATTTGTTGATTTAGGAGAAAATATAGCTGATTAAGTTACAATAGGACATCGTAATTAATTACAAGTGTGCTGTTAGAAGCTATTAGATGATTTTAGAGATCCTTTTCTAATCATTATTTTAGGGTTAGAATTCTCTATATATCAAGATTGATGTATCAATTCAATAAAATCTTTTCTCATTCAGTTTAATCTTTTTCAAGTTAGTATCAGAGCTCTGGATCATGGGAGTTCTCCTTCTGCATTTCTTTCACATTTCTTCATTGTTGTCTTAGCCACGATTCCTTTTATTATAGAGTTTCCTAAAGTGCACCTAACTTGTGTTTCACGACCATCATCTCTACCATCATTGTTGTCATCACCGTTGGAGCCTCCAATCAAACCAACGATCACACCAAAAGATTTGCCATCCTTCGATCTATCAGCTATCGGATTCGCGCTGCCATTTGAGTAGCCGTATACTAGCATGCGCGACTTCTTTCTTTGGAGCGGATTTTGCACACCACTCATTTCTGGCATGTCTGCCAGTCCGTCACTCCTTGCTTTGGCGAGTCACCTTGAGGTGACGGTTCTAAACTTGCCACATTGTTTTTCCCTTTTGCCTCAAGTTGTGTGTCTCTCTTTTGAAAGGAGCACTATTCAAGGAGAAACTATTATCTTTTCTACTCTTTGATCTTTTGTTTTTTCCTTAAAAAAGGGGGCTAAGGAATTCCTATTTTTTGGCATGGCAACTCCACTATGCCATGCTAATCTTGTACATTTGCTTGATGATAACTTTCTGAATGATCGGAATTATCTTCAGTGGGCTCAATTTATTAGACGCGTGTTAAAAATTATAGGTAGACCCAACCATATTGAAGGGGTGGTCACATCTCGTGACAACTCTAATTTCCAAATTTGGGACAATGATGACTTACAAATTATTACATGGCTATGTGGATCCATGACTGCAGAAATTAGTAAAAATTATATGTTCTATTCCAGTGCCCATGAAATTTGGAAAGACCTTGCAAATACTATTCCATGTGACAGGACATCTCTGCATGTTGAGTTAGAAAGCAAGAACTTTGGTGCAAAGCAGGTTTCCCTCTCTGTTGCAGAATATTATGGAGTGTTGAAGGGTTCGTGATTGAGTTGGACCATTATCAAAATTTGAAGCATGAAAATAGTAAGGATGAGAATTAGTGTAGTTAGAGTCCCTACATCAATTCAAAAAGCTTTGAAGGATGAGAATTGGGTTCAAGCCATGAATGTAGAGACCTTAGAAAAGAAACAGACATCGGAGATTCTTGACAGGCCATAAGCTAAAAAGGCAAGAGGATGTTTGTAGGTTTATGATATAAAGTATAAATCTAATGACACATTAGATTGTTACACAATAAGGTTGCTAAAGGGTATACTATGACTTATGGTGTTGATTAGACATTCGCTCCAGTGGCGAAGACGAATAAAGTTAGAATCATCTCTTATTAGCAACTTATTTTAGTTGGGATTGTAACAATTTGATGTGAAAAATGTTTTCTTGCATGGACATCTAGAGGAAGAAGTCTACACTTTATTAAAGAAAAACTAGCTAGTACCCTTATCACCGCTTCTTATGTCCCATCTAGGCTTCAGTTAGCAGGATCTATTTGCAAAAAGTGTTTCCACTGAACGATTTCATGACATCATATGCAAGCTGGGAATGATAGATACTTATTCTCCAGTTTGAGGGGGAGTCTTGATTCAAGAAAAATATAGTCAATAATCTACAATAGGATTTTGTAATTAATTACAAGTACGTTGTTAGAACTTGTTATAAGATTCTAGTGATCTGTTCGTAATCATTATTTTAGGGTCAGAGACCTCTATATATAGAGGTTGATCTAGTATTTCAAAGATAAATTTCAATAAAATCTTCTCTCATTCAGTTTAATCTTTTTCAAGTGTATCAAATATAATAATCTTTTCGTCTTCATTAATAGCTTTGATAATAACTTGTTCTTGAGTTATATGATTCATTTTCTTCATCAATCCTTCCTTAGCATTTAAAAATCCTTATTGGCCCATATGTTCTGTGAATGATTTAACTAGTCCCTTCGTCTCTTAACAATTGTTTGGAGTACATCTCTGTGTCCACATTAAGTCTATAGGCTATAAGTAACATATTTTGGTTGTATTTCGAGTATTATACTATGCTGCCAGCTTGTAGTTTTCTCTACATGTAAAGAATATCAACGGATCACTGAAGCTTTATATACCAATCTCAAATTTTAAGTGAAGTAATTCTCTCTATCTTGTTTCTACATTGCAGGTGATTGCTAAACTAACAGATGGAAAGGCAACTCATATTCCTTATCGAGATTCAAAACTCACTCGATTGTTACAATCATCCCTTAGTGGCCATGGAAGGATTTCTGTAAGTACAGTTTCTCTTTAAATTTTCTGCCAGCTGTTATTTTGTAAAAATTTGCATGGCCAACTAATATTTGAAAATGATTATGGTTTGGTTGTTGAAGCTCATTTGCACAGTTACTCCAGCTTCTAGCAGTAGTGAAGAGACACATAACACATTAAAATTTGCTCACCGGAGTAAGCATGTTGAACTCAAAGCTTCTCAAAATAAGGTCAGTTAATGTGAAAAATGCTGATATTGTGATAACCTCTTGACATATTAATTTCATGCTATTTAACTTTTAACTGATTTACTGTACTAGATTTTGGATGAGAAATCTTTGATCAAGAAATATCAGAGGGAAATTTCTGAGTTAAAGCAGGAGCTGCAGCATTTAAAGCGTGGCATGGTTGAGAATCCTAATATGGTCACATCTTCACAAGAAGATTTGGTTACTTTGAAGCTTCAGGTTTGTGCTGAGGCATCTAAATAATGCCGCTGTACTTGGTGGGAGACTTATGTGTCTTGATTCTTAACCCAGTGATAGCTTTATTCGGTATGGTGTTGGTGTTCTTTCATTTCCCCACATTAAGCATTACTTTATTATGTAATAGCTCGAAGCTGGCCAATCCAAATTGAAGTCAAGATTGGAAGAGGAGGAACAAGCTAAAGCAGCATTGATGGGAAGAATTCAGCGTCTAACCAAGTTAATCTTAGTTTCTACAAAGAATGCGATGTCATCAAGCATTCCAGAAAGGCCCAGCCATAGACGAAGGCATTCTTTTGGGGAAGATGAGGTAATGTTTTACAAGGGTACTCCAGTTAGTACAGCAGTCAATTATATGCTTTGGAATTTGATCTGTTAATGTATTGACTTTCAATAAATGTGTCGTTTTTACATACACATTTCCAGTTTTTTGGAGCAAAATTGTAAATAATATTTATGATAATGACAGATGTTCGTCTTCTTTGAATGCAGCTAGCATATTTACCAGATAGAAAACGTGAGTCCTGGATTAATGATGATGCAGGGAGCCATGCTTCAGTTCCTTCACCAGAAGAAAAGGATGATGTTACCAATTTAGATGAATTGGGAAAGAATTACAAAAGAAGCAAAAGACGGGGAATGCTTGGGTGGTTGAAGTTAAGAGTAAGTTATTTTTCTTTTCTATGTGAAAAATACTATTTATTATGTTGAAATAACTAACTAGGTGATTGATTAATACAGAAGTTAATATGAATGTATAAATAATAATAATAATAATAATAATAATAATAATAATAATAATAATAATAATAATACAATCCCAATTTATAAATAATAGTTCACTAAATATTGGGGACTTTTTGCCTGGTGTGGATTTGGATTTGACTTTTGGTATTTGCTTGGTCTAAATTTACATTAACTTCGTATCTTATGTGTTGTTATCCGACCAGTAATATTTACCACCAATGCATCTAAATTTTACATGAACTTAGTATCGTATATTTGTTGTTATCCGACCAGTAATATTTATCACCAATGCAGAAACCTGATAATGTTGATGGATTATCCCCAAATGTTGATAGTGAGGGGTCTGCAAATGGATCACCTGCATCTGCTTCAAAATTAACTCCAAATAGAGTTACGCTTTATGACATGAAAGATTCACGCAGGAATTCAGTCAGCAGAAAGGATAATGCCCCAGCTATCAATTCTTTTCCAGGAAGAACTCAAGCAGGTGATTTATTTAGTTTAACAGTTGGAGGCCGTCAACTTCCTCCGGTAAGGTCTCAAATACTAGTGATCAATGTTTTTGGAAAGATATATGATACATGTATCTTGAAATGTGGATGTTGACCAAAATTGTGCTGAATGACTCTTGCAGACCGGGACTACTGTTACAGATCAAATGGATCTACTGCGGGAACAAGTGAAAATGTTGGCTGGAGAGGTGGCATTCTGCATTAGTTCTCTGAAAAGACTGTCAGAGCAAGCTGCTAATAAGCCTGAAGATATCCAATTACAAGTGAGGTTTTTACTTGAGATTGACAAATGAAGAACAACTTCACTATTTTAGAGTAAAACTGGGTGGGTTATTTTGGTGATTATGACAGGAGGACATGCATAAGTTCAAGGGTGAAATTAGCCAAAAGAAGAATCAGATCCGTATCCTAGAGCAACGGATGATTGGATCCTTAGGACATGCACCAAGTAATAGCGAAATGTCTCAGGTAACTAAATTAAAAGCTACATGAAGTGACCTTGCCTTAAACTATGTAAGAAAAATAAAGATTTTTTTTATTAACAATTATACTAATTACATTTTCATCATCTCTATTTGTAATAATCAAATTCTTTAAAATAAGGAAATAAATATATACTGAAATGAATATGATGATTCTAAAGATATTTTGCCTAATTATTATGGAGATATTGAGAATATTTTTTTGCTAATAATTCTAAATAAATAGCAACATTTTCTCTCATTATGTATGTGACAACGAGACAGCTCTACATGAAGTTTGGTTCTAATCTGTTGAACCAGAGTAAGAAATACACAACTCTGACATTGATTTCTATAGATAAAAAGCAAAGAGTCACATTTACTGCTTACAAAACCAAGCTGACGAAGTGTCGACTGCAACCTGTCAAACCATTGTTGTGGTGCTTGTAACCCATTGAGTGCCTTATTGAATTTACAAACAGATTTGTCCCCCACTTCAATTCTAGGAGGTTGTGTATATAAACGGTTTCTTCAAGAAAACCAAACTTTGAGTAAGAGAGTTGTTTGTCTCGGTGGTGAGGATCCCTGGATATAACAGTGACGGGTGTTACTAGACTACTTTTGATAGAAATTTATGTAGTTGACCATTGTCATTAACCCAATGGGTTTGGTTTGGGTATCTACAGGCTCCTATGCTCAAAAATGAGAACTTCAAATTTAATTTTATTTTTTCTTCCCTTGGGGAGAGATACTTCCCCTCTTTTGGTTAAAAAATAAAACCTATCGTACCCAAAGTTTTACGTGTGATTTCATTAGTTTGCAATAAATGACACTTCGTTTTCAACTTGTTCTTAATGAAAGCTTAGTTTGCAAATTTTCTACGTATTGAAGACCTTTCTTTCTTTTTTTTCTAAAATAAAAATTGGGGTATATTTTATCGGTATACATCAATTAACACATTACTTTATTCTAATGTAGGCTCTATCCAAGCTTACCACTGAGCTCAATGAAAAAATTTTTGAACTTGAGGTAGATTGTCTTGTCCTCTCGATAGTTTCGGAATGTTTCATTGCATTTAAGTAGCATTCATCTGAGTACTATACTAAGGCGTTCTCATGCTAATTGAGCGTTCAGATCAAGTCTGCAGATAACAGGATACTTCAAGAGCAATTGCAGTTGAAGGTATATTACACAATTGTATGACTTTTTAAGGCGATTTGTTGCAATTCCTGACATTTGATTAAATTCTTCAGAATTCTGAGAATGTTGAGATGCAAGAGACAATTATTTCTCTAAAGAAACAGATAAATCTTTTGGATAAAACCGCAACAAATTATCAGCATGTTGCTGATAACGAGACTGACTGTTCTAGAGACGAATTGGGTGACGAAGCACAAGCCGACAAAAAATTGAATGTAATAGATTCTCCAGTGCAGGAAGGAAGTGACGATTCAATTATAAATTCCGAAATTCTTGTGCAGGTTCTCTCTCTTTCTGGCACCTTCTGCAGAAGGAAACTTAAAATGGATAAATCTGGGAACTGATTCCTACATGTTTTTGCTTGTTTATGTTTCAGTAGGAGTGATATAATTTTTACTATAAAATTGTGCAGGCAGCTGAAATAGAGGATTTAAGGCAAGAGAATGTGAGATTGGCGGAAGAGAAAGACGGGCTTGAAATTCAAAATCAGAAACTTGCAGAGGAAGCTTCATACGCAAAAGAGTTGGCAGCAGCTGCAGCAGTTGAACTCCGAAACCTGGCTGAAGAAGTGACTAAACTTACATATGAAAATGTAGAGCTGAGTGGTGATCTGGCAGCTGCAAAAGAGACACCTGGCAAGTCAAACTTGTCTACGACATCTTTTACTCAAAGCAAGCAAAATATTAATAATAGTTTTCAACTAGATGGAAAATCAAAAAAGCGGGGGAATGAATTTCTTATTGAGGAGTTGCAGAAGGACCTTAGTGCTAGACTTCAAAGAGAAGCTGCGCTAGAAGCAGCTCTGTCTGTGAAAGTCGAAGTAGAAGCTGACCTAAGAAGGACACTCGATGAAATAAAACACCAAAAACAAGATTTGGAATATGAGCTTACAAGCATGCAGATACTGGTGTCAAAGATGAGAAAGTCTGGCATTAATGTCGAGGACAAGTCAACAGTTTATGTGCGTGATGATGTACAAACCAAGGTTAAAATTGGATATCCAACATCTAATGGTTACTCTCATAGGAAACAGCACAAAGAAGCAGAAAATTTAGGAAGCATGGAAGATATGATTGTATTAGAAGAATTAAAGGCTAATTACCAAAGAGAGAGAAGAAGATGCAAGGAACTTGAAAGTCATATTTCTATATTGAAGGTATCTCATTCTGATGATCTCATTTCATATTTCATTGATGTTCCAAGATAATATGAATCATACTAATTATCTGCATTGAGTGAATTTCTTGACTCCTTAACTAAGACTGGGGTTGAGAAAATGAGTTTTGGTGACTTTTTTTGGGAAAGGCGATAAAGAAAGAGAAAGTTGAGAAAAGCTAGACTGGAAAGGGAAGAATGATGGATGTATTCATGATTAGATTATAATACTATAATTAATAAAACAGAAATTTCTGTCCAAGAAATATATAATCAGTAGATAAACATAAATTATTCAGAATGGTTACTTCCTTAGGTGGTCATGTATCTTGCATTAGATAAGCCTAGACTTGGTTTTCTGATTTTCATACGTGAAGAAAGATCCGAAATGATATTACTTTTAACCATGTAATAGGGTGAGGATATCGCTGGTCTGGATGTTATGGCTCTTGAAGAACTACAAAACCTTCATATTGAGGCAATAACAAAGATTTGCCATGCAAAGGTGACATGTCTTACTTGCCTCCCTTTCAACTATATTTATTCATTACCAAGTCTTATCGAAAGAAATTAATATTTTCTCTTTCCCTTGAAGATTTTAAAATATATTTCAGGGTCATATTTATGTTCATTCTTTTTGTTATGTTCATTTATATCCTGGAAAAGTAAACACCAACTCCGTCGAAGATGCTATATCTGATATATTCCCGTTGCATGAAGCTAGATATGCTTTTAAAACCGGCTTTCTAACTTCCCTTATAATACCTGAAATCACCTTTCTTATAGAAGGGATTCCTTTACCCACTGTATGTCGGGACATTTTCTTAACACTGGTGCTGAATTGGCAGTATCTAGATATCGATATTATGAATTTTCAGTGTCTAGACTCTATATGCTAAGGAAAGTCTTGTAAGTTATTTCAAAATTGTAGACTTGCATTTACCTGCTCATGAAAAGCACGTGGTATTTATGGAGGAAGAAAAATTAGCAACATGCTGTTCTTTACTTATTTAGCAGTTGTATTGTTTTAAGTGGTGTACATGTCTGTTATCTTCTACCTAATAGTATAATCTCTTGCGACCAACATGTGCTGACTGATGAATGTTATTTAACTTCTTGCAGTACGCAAATCAAAACTTGTAACATCTTGCTGCTGGCTGCCGAGTGTTATAGACGGGGTATTCGAAGTTAGTAGCGATTCCTAAGCATACGCACTCCTGATTCTTATTTTCTTAATTTAGGAGATTTTAACTTTATATGCATTATTATTGCAGATACAGTATACTTTATAACTTACCAAAATACTGACAACCACATATCAATCATACTTGTGCTGGTGTACGGAAGCAGTGAAGCCCTATCAGCTAATTTAAGTGAATAACTAGTTGCTACTGATGGGTATTCAGGCCGCACAACTAAATGAAATTTTTGCTAGCAAGGATTGGTAACTGTAGCTTTGTTTCATTTGATGGTTATCATTTACAAATTCACGAAATGAAGCTTATGAAGCCCAAAATATTGTACTAAGGTGACAAAAGAATCTATGTATATATATGTTGTTCCACATGGAATTATAGATGCTATCTAATGTACATCCGAGCACCCTTCCCAACAACTCATTGATCGTCTATATTTTCAAAAGATGCATGGAAACCGTTCCCAAAGATACCCAAATTGGCTGCGTATGGGTGTGGAAAATCACCTTCCAAATCACGATCCACACTGGTAATAAAAAGGAAAAAAAAAGAAACTCTTGTAAACACTTGATGTTGCTCACAATTATATAAGAAATCATAAAGTAAACATATTACTTGGGAAGCCTATCACAATTTGAAGAAACCCATCCAATCTGCTGCTTCTCGTTGTCATAAATGACCATTTTATCTTGTAAAGAGATGTCTGAGAGCGACAAAAGGTGTATTGTCATCAAAACAACAAATAAAAAGAGAAACAAATTTGGAATTGCTTATAATTAAGATTTGGCATGTCTTACCTCCTATTATGTTGAGATTTTCAAGTCCTACTTCAGTGCCATCTAGAATCCCCAAGCAGACATTGCCATGTTTCTGCCAAAGGACAGTATATTAGACCATTTCATTTGTTTTCTTAACTAGAGATATAGCCTTAAACAGATCTCACAGTGATAATAAGATAAGCTTCTGGCGGTAGATGCATCTGCACATTCTTAGTTTTTGTGAAGCTAAATGCAAGGGGTTTGAAGTATTTCTTGACATCACTTAACGATTTGAAAGATTTTGGACCCTTCCAACAAATTGGAAGTGACGGATCCTCGGTTGCTCTTGTCAACTGTTCCTTTAAATCATCAGTCACCTGAATCACAGATCAAGGATAATTAACTGAAGATGGCTGACTAAATAATGAAATTGATGGCTAAAATTAAGGCTCTCGAGTTCCATCTCACCAAATTTACAACAGCTTGATACGCCAGGGAGTTGAAGTATGTGTAAGAGGTCCCACTATCGAAGATAAGTTCAAGATCCTTAACTTTAGTGGCCTTTCCATTGAACAACAGCTCTGCTGGTCCTGAGCTGTAGTGTTTTCTGAAGCAGTGATTGTTTGCAAGCACTCATGAGTGGAAACAGATTATGCATGTGTGAAACAAAAACATCTAAGAAGGAACAAATAACATCAATTTTAAAACTTACTCCGAAGAACTATGCAGCATGGATGTCCAAGAAATTCCTGAAGAGGGAACAGGATCATCTCCAAAGAATAAAAACCCTCCTCCTCTTGCACTAAGGCAGTGTCCAACTACATTGCTTATCAGACCCAAAGAATGAAGCTGAGTTAAAACGCTTGCTCTGCCGTTGCCAAGCCCAAGTACTCCTGCGGTAGAAGGTGGGGAGGTAGAACCAGAATACTTTTGATCATATCCGCACCTACCCATGTACCAGACAAAGCAACTCTTAATTATTCACAAAGGAGAATGGTAACTTCTTTCCTGTGAACAGATCAATTTTGTTCTGTTGCCCTATTTACATATTCAAAATTTCACCATATTTTTGTTAGCATCGTAACTTCACCAATAGAAATTACTAATTATGTCCAATTAGAATAAACTTCTCTATAAACACTTGCAAAAGAAGAAAATTAGGAGCTAAAATGAATTGAGCTTTTCCTGTGGGGCTGTGACCTAAAACCAACTTACCCAAAAATTTTAGAAAAGTTAGAAGAGAGAATTTCCATAAGAAGTTAAAGGATAAGTTTATCCATTAAAGCAATTTTAGAAAAGTGCAGAAGCTAGTTTTAGTTCATGGGAGGTCAATTCCTTTTACCTTATAATTTTCTTTGTCTATAAGCGTTAATGGATGAGTTTATCCAAACAAAACGTTAGTAGCAGATACAACCAGCGTGACTCAAGCGGATGTAAACAAAACACTCACCCAAAGGCTATCTTAGGGCGCACCACAGAGCCATTGGTGAATTGAAAAGCAATGTAGTCCCGAACTAGCACACCCAGAGATGATCCATTATCTGCATACTCAACTTCATAGTCACATTGGTCATCTGGGGAAGCACAATTATGGTCTGTTGATAAGTGCATTTCAGAACACAATTGGTCCACACATCGCACAAGGTTGTGATTGGGTTTATAAAGTTGCTCACGAGGCTGCAAACATTGACACCAGGTGAATACTGATTCTGAGGATAAAATTCAGAAACAGGCCTAATCTTAGTATAAGCATTGCATACCTTGGTGCAACCTTTACATGGTGCATCACATTGAACCCAAGTGATGTCACTACCCGAGTCTATGTCAAGGTCGTAAAGCTTGGGCGGATACCCAATGTTAAGAACCACAGTGTAATGCCTGCAAAAAGAGGATAAAGATACTTTTCATGCAACCATCATAATTTAAACTTAATATTAACAACTAATTCACTATAGAAATTCAACAACCATATTTCCTTGTGTTTCCCCCAAAACACGCATAAGCAAAAAGTGACTTATTTTGTTAAAAAGAGATGGGGTCCAACTACCCCAACCTTCAAAAATGAAGGACTAGAAAAAAGTTAAGAGGCTAGTCACTCCTACTTTTCATTCTTCTCTAACTAAATTATAAATTGAATGATAGATAAAACTCAATGAAACAGACATGAAAAGTGTAAGACTAGATCAGGAATCAAATAAACAAGAACTGATCGTAACCAGAATTGCATTTTTTTTTTCACTTTTTTAGAAAAATATAAGAAAACAGGCAAGAATGTTTCAAAGAATAAGCAGAGTTCACCTTAGAACAGAAATACCAGAACAAAGTCATCCAAGAAAAAGAAAACATTCAATCATATTAAACAAAAAAACTGAGAGAGAAATGAACAGTACGAAAGTGATTAAGAAGAACAAAAAATCACGATAGAATGACAACATACCCAAGAGGGTACACATTTCCCTGAATTTTGAAAACAGCTGAGGAGGAAAGGCGATGTGGGGTGGCGAGGTTCTTGACTTTGTGGGGTTGATTGGCTGCTGAGAAAGAGAGTGGGAAAATGGCAGAAAATAGAAGAAATAATACCAAAAGAGTGTGCAATGTTATTCCCTTGCTTCTAAAATCCATAGTTGGAAAGAACTTTATGATTGAAAAGGGGAAAAAGGCTGCAATGATGCAAGGAAAGGTTGTCTTAGAAAGAAGTGAAGAAATCAAGAAAGAAAAAGAAATATGAAGGATTTTGGTTGGGAGAGTGAGTGAGTATAAAAGAGCATTCTCTGCTATGCGGTGTTTATTTTTTCTAGCTTAAGTTTTTTTGGTCGGGGGCAGTTGGCACGTACCAAAGTTATTTAATGCTTTATTTTACAACAGGAGTTTTAGTTGAATTTTTTTAATACTTTTTTTATTTTACTGGGATTTTTTTTATAAAAACTGTGAATTTCAGAAGTTACTTGAAGTTTTTGGTACGAGATTTTTTTTTATTCATAAATCAAGAATATCGCAAATCATGATTTCTAAAAGTAATTAAAACAGTATATGCTTGATAAAAATATTTACATAAATTCCTTGAAAATAAAATGTAATATATTTCTAGAATTTTATTTTTCTACCATGTTAAGATTCATTGCAATATTTAAATTTTATTTTATTTTTAAAAATATTCTTGTATTAACTGTTCATGCTAAAACGATAACTTTCTTTAATTTTAATTACTTTACTTTTTTTTAAAATCTTAACGGTTTTAGAATTTATTAAAATCTAAATTACTGTATATTTGAAC
>Ga0123340_1000115_pt1 | contig 36009 bp, 21 predicted proteins | sample SirMexnodulemix_FD_89961 | JGI IMG/M metagenome (GOLD analysis project Ga0123340, IMG submission 89961) | Root nodule microbial communities of legume samples collected from Mexico - Siratro Mexico nodule mix | ecosystem: Host-associated > Plants > Roots > Nodule | place: Mexico: Nepantla...
ATAATAAGTGTAAATTTTTTTTTTTTGATAATAAATAAATTAATATATTTTTTAAAATAATAAAGTTATTTTTTTTTTTTTTTTTTTTAATTGAGTATTATAAATTTGACAAGGAATGAAAATATATTCTTCAAAATAATGTGTTAACAATATTCAAATTCTAACTTCCATTGATTCGTTGGCAGGTTAACCCGAGAACTTCTCTTAACTCAAAAGCATTGATGAGAATGCATTAGAACTTTTATGGTTAAGGATATAAATTAAATATATATTGATAATATTTTAAAATGTGATAAAACACAAATGTAATTGCTATTTGGCAAAGGAGTTATTGCCAGATATGAATTGTTATGAATTGTTACTGGCTAGCTTGGGGCAATGAATGAGACATCCTTTATTATTATTTCCTCCCAATTGTTAATGCATTCTCTATTATTAGGATTTTACTGTAACTATTATTGTTTGCTTTTAGTTTGTTAAACACCACTACTAACTGAGGTTGCATTTAATTTGTACGGTTGGAATAATTTGTTCCGTAGATAAATAATCCTGTCGTTGAAGATATCGTGAAGCTTGGAGGAGTTAGATGTTCAAGCCCTTCGGAAGCTGGCAGAGGTAAATTTCAGCCATATTGTTTACTGTTTCATAAATCATATTTCTTTGCCAAGTTTTCCGTAAATTCATAAAATAGTTATATAATATGCAATATCATTATTATAATTTTATGCTTAATGGACTTCGGAAATCTTAAAAAATCAAACAGATTAGTTGTAAGTTGTACATTAAAAAATTCATAAATATCATTTGAGTGACAACACCTCTTATGAATAGCTAGATAAAGTTTTCCGCCCTATGTTTAGCTATGTATTCTCTAAAATTTAAACATACTATTTTAGGTTCTTCTTACTAATAGGTTGATAAAAAACTTACACAAGTTACAGTTTTAACACAATATTAATTATAAATTTAACTAAAATTACTTTTATTAAAATTTACTTTTTAAAATTATCATTAGCATTATTACTTTTATTAAAACTTACTTTTTAAAATTATTATTCGCATTAGTTTTCCATCTCTATCATTATTACTAACATATACATAACAATATGTTTAAATTTTAAAAGAATTAAAATATTATAAAAACTTTTAGAAAAACAAAAATTATAAAAAAATTTAGAAGAACGAAAATGATTCTTAATTATTTTTAACACTTATATAATATATTTGAAAAATATTTGAAATTTATAGGGATGTAAGACATTGCCCTTATTGGTTTTTCCCTAAAATAAAAGCTGAAGGGACAAATTTAACCTTTCTCGAACACCCAAGGTATATTGAATTCAAATTGAATATTTCCAGCAATTACTATGCCTTAAAAAGAATATTATAGGTAACTGGTCTCTCTAGTTTTGCTGAACTGAAAAAGGCGGATTGGTCTACATCTGACTTAGTTCAAGGAGGGAAAACTTCTGAAATGTATGTGCAGTTTGATGGGAACAAGCCCAATAGAGAGAAACCTATTAAGGTTTAAGTTCGTAGGTCTAAGATGGAAAGTATGTCCATTCAAAAATTGCTGTTAGTGAAGGAAATCAATTAGTTAGAGGAGAGAGAGTTTGGACAGGGAATTCGGTTGTAAGTATCGGAGAGTGTTATTTGTAATTGGAGAAGACATTTTGGCACGAAAATAGGAGTCCAGAGAATCTGTGTGTTTTCCATTTTCTGCTTGCTTTTCCAGTTTTGCAGCTTTTCCTAAATAGTATGTGTCACTTGGTGTTTTCATGATACACACTAAATACTGATAGACTAGTACAACTGTCTTCCTGAAAAAAATGACTACTACATTAGAGTGAAGCTCTCGTGAATGTTCTCCAAGGAGTTGACAATATTAAGATTCCATATTATGTAGGATAAATTAGTTGTATGTTACTTAAGCCATTACGTTCTTCCACCTAATGAATTTTTCTGAAAAGAGACAAAGACAATCATGGAATATGTTCATTGTTGTGATGTTTGTCAAATCAATAAGCATGGATTCCCCAAATCCATCATGAGTGTCCTATGTTCGTTAGCAAGTTCTGGAGTGAAGTTTTCCGTCTTCCAGGAACCAAGCTATGCATGAATACATCCTTTCACCCCATAGTGATGGACTAACCGAGGTCGAAAATTGGTGTCTCGAGGCTTTTCTACGTTGTTTTTCTTCTGAACAACCACCAAGTAGTCCTTGTGATTATCTTGGGCGGAGTTTTGTCATGACACATCTTCTCATTCAGACATAGGAAAATCTCCTTTAAAGATTGTCTATGATCGACCTCCTCCTGCATTGCGTTATTTGATTGGGGACACTTAGGTTGAATCAGGTGCTTTTGTGCTTCTTGATCGAGAACAAGACCTTCGCCAACTGAAGTTTTATTTGCATAAGGCTCAACAGTCTATGAAGATATAAGCTGATGTCGACCGACGCCATGTTACTTATGAAGTGGGGATTGAGTGCATGCCAAGCTTTGACCTCACTGCCAATAGTCAATGGTCCGACGCGTCAATCCTAAGCTTTTCCAAAGTTATTTTGCTCCCTTTCAGATTCTGTCTCGAGTTGGTAATGTGGCTTACAAGCTCCAGTCATTTGATTCTGCTAGTATTCATCCTATTTTCCAGGTGTCTCAACTCAAACTTTCCTTGAAGTGTGGTGTTGCAGTTACTGCCTTACCCTTAGGGATGGAGGTGGGTGATTCTAACCCTCCACCCCGAAGGCCATTCTCTCAACCCTTGAAAATTGACGCAATGGAGCCCCATTTATCGAATAACTTATTTTGTGGAAAGCCCAACCACCTGAGGAGAAAGTTGGCAATCAGCAGCTTCTATTAAGATCAGATTCCCCTTTTTCTGCCTTGAGGAAAAAGCAAATTTTAGAGAGGGTGTGGTATTGATGGGAATCAGCCCAATGGGGAGAAACCTCTTATGTTCGTATGCCCAAGAGGGAAAATATGACCATTTAGTAATTGCCGTTAGTGGTGGGAGTCAATTAGTTAGAGGAGAGAGTTTGGACAAGGAATTCGGTTATAATATTAGAGGATGTTGTTTGTAATTGTCGAGGACAGTTTGGAATTAAATAGATGTCCAGAGAACCATTCTTTTGGGAGCATTACTCTCAGTATTTTCTGCGTGTTTTCCTTTTTGTCCTTGGTTTTCCGGTTTTGCAACTTCTTAGATACTACAATGTATCACATTATTGTATTAAAAAAAGATATTAACTTCTTAAACTTCCTTTTGGTGAACGTGTATTAAAAACAAAATCTGCTTTGTCATATTTCATATTACTTCGAGTTCAACATTTATTTATTTTACATGACTTTTCAGTAAAGTACTAGTCGTCATATAAAGAAGGATGGTTCTTAATTAATTATTATTAGTGTTAATTGGTATTGTCATGATGATTTTCTCTCAAAGTATGATCAGTGGAATGACGTTGTCAGTCTAACTGTCCCCGTTGGTGTAATACACTGACTGTACAGTTTTTGTAAATTACACTGTAACATGGTCTCCCTAATACATGTATTTCTGTCTCACTTGCAGATGTAACAGCTCTAGTTATCTTAATATCTCACATAGATCAAGCTAATGATCTCACTTTTGGAGATAAGGGTGCTTTGAAAGGTCTCTATGCAGCTTTTTGGCTTTAAACAAGTTTTACATCTTAGGATTTTGTTTCATGTAAATAGCATTCATTTTGGGTTATGCAGGTCTAAAACCAGATACTGTTCTTATTCTCCGTTCTACCATATTAGCATCATTTCTCCATAAACTGGAGAGGGATCTAGCAGGTAACACATGCCATGATGTTTTTGGCTTTATAATTGTTGATTCTTTGTTAAAGGAATTCCAAACGAATTATTCTCATACTCCCACTTTGGGCCAATTTAGTGATAGGGTGTTGCAGCCTAAAATTAACCATATTTGTACATGTGTAGAAATTCATGAGATTGCTTATGTTGTTGATGCATATGTCTCTTATGGGAGATCCGATGCTTTGAATGGAAAACTCATTGTAAGTTATTGTCTCATTATCTTGTATTTATAATTTATTGCTTGGTTGTAGAATAAAAGCTAATTTCGTTCTCTAATTAGATACCTAGCATGTATATCTTGACTATTCTTGCTTGAATATTTAGATTGCATCATCTGGAAGACTAGATGCCATTGCACGAGCACAACCTATTCTTTCTGGTAAAATTTAGATCTGTTGAGTTAAACAGTTTTTGAACTTGACATGCATTAAGAAAAGGGCAATTTGTTTTACTTATATTTGAAGGTTAATTTATTGTCACCTTTTGTTGACAGCAATGTGTGAGAAGCTCTTCACTTTTGAGGGTGAAATTGGTGGTGGCAGGTTTACTTCGTTCTTGCTCTTTTAAAACCTAATCTTGCCATTACGTAAAATTCTTTAACTGCACCAGTTCATTTGACCTTTCGTTGTTTTTCTCCCTATACTCCTAAGATATAGTGTCCATCCCAGCCAAAAGTTACTATTACAGGTTGCTGTGTTCTGTTGGATGTGTTAGATTTATCAAATTTTTCACCCTTTTCCTTTGCAGCAAGGTTAAAATGGTTAATGTGATGCTGGAAGGCATTCATTTCATTAATGCAGTGGAGGCTCTATCTCTTGGTGCCAAAATTGGAATTCATCCTTGGATAATCTATGATATAATTTCTAATGCTGCAGGAAATTCGTGGTATGTGTTTAACTGATGCCTCTCCTCCTCTATTGGAAGGTCGAAATAATTTCATCCATTTTGTAGGGCGTTCAAGACTTATTTACCCCTTTTGTTAAAGGGAGAGGTTAATCATCAAATTCTGAACACTTTTGCTAAGGAGTTGGTAAGATCAATGGAGATCTGAACAATTATATATTTCATTGTTTTTTGTCATATTTGATGATTACATGATCACATCAAAATTAGAAGTAGTCTACCATTGTTTGATTAATAATACTTTTATTGTAGAAACCTCACAAAGAAGAAATTTTCAAATGGAAACAATCCATTAAAATGGTTTCTTCTGGTTAAAGTTGTTTCTATTTGCCTTATCAGTGGAAAAATTTCAAATGGAAACTCTCCATACTGATTGTTTCTTCTGGCTTAAATTCTTTATCCTTTCAATTCAGCAGATTTCATGTTGATTATTATAGTCTTTGTATGTTCCCATGTCTATCCTTTAAACTCAACTTCCTACTTTTTAATTATTAAAAAGCACATTTTGATATTTATGGATGAATTAAAAAATGTGTAAAGGAAACAACATACAGGCTTCACATATTATCATGAACTAAACACTGTTTGAAATTAATGTCATAAGATGAATTGTTGATCTATATTATAAGAAATTTGAAGCATTGATTATAAAGGCCAAAATGTCAGACTTTTAATCCTACAGTTTACATGTATTTAACACATAAACTTCAAACACCGTACAGCATCCACAAATTTACTACACATTATATATAATCTTATCGATGCAAAAAGAGATTAATTGCTGTCAGAGACATAAATCATTCTTGAACCTCCACCTTGTAGCTTAAGCTTTTGAAGTGATCGTTGACATTGTATTAGAGCCTTGAGAACCAAATTATATTTTAAGCACCTATAATTAAATTGTAGTTTCAGCTCAAGGTTTGAGTTTGTCATTGTTATGTCCTCCAACACAAACACGCTCTTGTACGAAAGGATGTCCAAGAGAAATAATTATGGACCCACTTAATAGCCTTAACTCTTGTTTTTTTTAGGAGTTACTACGAAGTTTATTTGACTTTTTGAAATAAACTTGATGTCTTGAATTTCTATTTCATATCCACGAATGAAGTCACTTTTTTTTTTTGGTTGGAAAAGAGTCACTTTATATTATATGACTCTTGTCTTCAAAATTGTCATTTTTCTTGCCTTATAGCAACTTTGTGCGTGTGTAAAAGCACTGTTATATTATTCTCTTTTGTTTTTGTTTTCATTATTGTTATTCTTTTTGCAAACACTATAATAATAAAAATATTTGCTTAATTTTCAAGGAAATCATTTTGAATATGTCCAAATCACTGACTTTCCCGCTTCCAATTTTGGCTGCTACTCATCTACAACTCATTCACGGTACAAAATCGGTAAACTATACATCCTTGATAAAAATTAAAAGCTCATTTCCAGCTTACATAGTTTGGAAAATTATTTTTTCAGGGGTTTCGCTTGTTGATAGTGGAGATGATGTTACAGTATTGAAGGTTAATTGATGAACATCTGTTTGAGCAGTTTCAATCAGAAGTTGTTTTTTGTTTTAGTAGCTGTAGTGTTCTCTTAATATCCATGGTGGACAGATATGTTATGTATCTGATACGGTTATATGAGTACTTCTAGTGTTAAGCATTTTTTCTTCATCTTAATGACAGGTTTGGGAAAAGGTTTACGGGGTTAAAATTTCAGATGCTGCAAATGCTGATGCGTATAACCCAGAGCAACTGGCATCTGAATTTACTACTGATTCTAAGAGTGTGAGAAGGGTTGGTTTTATCGGCCTTGGAGCTATGGGATTTGGCATGGCAACTCATTTACTGAGTTCAGAATTTTGCGTTGTTGGTTATGATGTAATTTCTCACTCTTAAATCTTAAGCTATATTGCATTTAACTAGTAACAAATTTACTAGAAGATTTGATGTTAGTATCTTAATAGTGATTTGGTTGACCAAAGATAATACAAATGTTGGTTAGCGTTATCAATAGCATTGGTGCCAGCTAGTACATTTTTGTGCTCTATCAAAATCTAGAAAATCAAGAGCCAGGTCCAACTATAATACTCTAGAAGCACTTCAAAGCTTTTTTTAATGTTTGAAGTTGAATTTATTTGTATAAATTTTGTTAAGTATTTAAGGGAAAATAACAAGTACCATTATTTTTGTTTTAATCATTTCAAAAAAGCAAGCGCTGACTGTTTGGCTAAAAAGGCTCTCAACTTATTCTTTTAAAAATTAAAATGATGGATTACATTGCTGGATTGGGTTTATTTACTTCTGTATTATTTACATGTAGAATGTGTTCTTCATCTGTTTATGGTCTAGAATGTGGGTGTTTGTATATTCATGCAAAGATCAAACTATTACATTAATGTCATGGAAGAAAGTTATATGATCACTATAAGCATCGTTTCAATTTTTTGTTTCTAGGTGTATAAACCAACTCTAACACGATTTACAAATGCTGGTGGCCTGATTGGAAATTCTCCAGCTGAAGTGAGCAAAGGTAAATTGATATATACTACGTAACCATAAATAAATTGATACATAAAACTTGTAACATTTTTAGTGTAGTGAATAATAAGATGAATAAAATATTGCCTTTGTCTTCCCTGTTCTAAGAATGAAAAGCTTGAGATATTGATTATGGCATTAGGAATTGTTTTGCCTTAGAATTTGGACTTAGGACCCAACTCAACTTCACAAAATCTAGCTTGTAAGATCGGGTTGCCTAATAACACACCCTTTCTCGCAGATAAATGAGTGACCTAATAGAGGATCTATGATAAACATTGATACCACATTTTAGAGTTTGGATTTATAGTCTTAAAACCTACTTTTAAAGTAAGATTTGCCCAAACTTTATGAGGACTGCATTGGCCATATTTTTAATTGATGTGGGATATCGACATTTTTGTAATGGCAGATCTTGTATGCAATGCTGTACATGATTTAGATGTACTCCATAGTTCACAATTCCCGCAATTTCTATATAATACTATGTAATTTCTATAATACAAAGGATACAAGCTGCCCTCATAACAGATAATGGAGAAACCAATTTGGGGTATGATAAATAAAGCTTCAGCAGTTTAGATATTAAAACTAAGCATTGATGTCAGTTCTTACAACACTGAATGATCCTTTCTGGTGTTATCAGTTCTACATATAAGCAGAAGGATATATTCAACCCAGTTATTTATTCTTTTCTTTATATGCTATGTTTTTGTTATATAGGATAACTTGCTAGATTCCTAAATCTGGAAAACATTCACTTATATTGATCACAGATGTTGATGTTCTCATAATTATGGTCACGAATGAATCACAAGCAGAAAATGTTTTATATGGAGAAAATGGTGCAGTTTCAGGTGAATATAATATCTCTACTACCCATTAAGATGCCTTTTTAACTATATACTGATATATTTTCTGCAATATGTAGCTCTTCCATCTGGAGCATCTATCATTCTCTCTTCCACAGTTTCCCCTGCGTACGTGAGTAAGCTGGAGCATAGGTTGCATGGTATGTTACTCCTCCAGTCATATGGTTATCTAATCTGTATTTAGTGTCTGAATTTCCTTTTTCATTTCCTTTTCTATGCAAGTGCAGACTGAGCTTTGGACTTGTCAATTTGTTACTTTTGTAAGGACGAAACTTACATATTGTATGTAGGGTAGCAACTGTTCTCCAATTAATTTTGGAGTTTACAGTGCATTTAATAAAATGTAAAGTTTCAAGATGAAACTGCTATCATAGTTGGAGAACAACACCTGCCATACAATACATAAGTTTTGTCCATTTTATAATGTGAGATAAATTTTAATAAAATGAATCATGTGCCATACAAATATAAGGAAAAATAGATCACAAAGTTGATTAGTCTGTTAAAAATTTCATAAATAATCAATCTAAGGAAATCTTGAATGGGTTATTAATTGGATAAAAGTTTCTAGCCAAGCAAGAGACATGAGGAAATTCTATGTTTTAAAAATATTCAAAGGATGAAATACACTTCAACCTTACTGATGTCATCATTTCATGTAAAATGGATAAATACATGCAAATAGATAAATATTAAACTTCATTTTGCTTCCATTTTTAAAAATAAGAAAACAAGTATTTGGCCTGTTAGCTTTCTAGATCATTTTGAGTTTGAATAGTCTATGGATATACTCTCTAGTTAGAAATCTGAATAAAGTTCATTTTTCTTCCATATTTTTAATAGGAAAATTAGTCTTTCACCAGCTGACATTCTAGATCTTAAGAAATATGTTTTTGAAAAGTTTATGGATATACCAACAAGGTAGCTAAAATGGATTGTGGTGCCCAGTGATATTTTGGGAAGTAGACTGTTGTGATGAGGGAACAGTAGAAGGAGGAGGAATCTGCATAATGTACTGGTAAGGATTTCGGGTAGGAGGATATGATGATTGTCGATATTGTAGTGGATAGTAAGGTTGATAACAAGAAAACGAAGAAGGATAGTTGTTCTGTGGAAAAGAATACTGTTGTTGCAAAAGGAGAATTCTGATGTGGAGGTACATATTTTAGATTAAATCTGTGATAGCAATAGGAGCCTCATGCCGAAACTTTACATTGAATATGGGAGGTTCCATGACCATGACCACCACGACCTCTGCCACGGCCAAAACCACCTAAATTACCAGAGTCACCAGTATCAATGTTTTCTGTTGATGGTTGAGAACTTGAATTCGCATAGTTTGCTTGAGGAGTTTGAGTCTAAGTAGTGATAACAGATTTAGCATGAGTAAGATTAAAGGTAGAAACAATATCAATAGTTTCTTTTGCAAAATAACATAGATTCAATATCATCAAAATCAAACCATTCTGGTTTGCAAGAAACTAGAGTTAACAGTTATGCATAATCAGGAGCCAACGAATCAAGAGCATCAACTTTCTCTTGAAGAGAAATAGTTTCGCCAATAGAGATGAGAGACTCTGAGATCAATTTGATTCCATTAAGAAGTTACGAAATGGAGCGATCACCTTTCTGTGTTACTGTATTCAGATCGAAGAGAACGAGCTTGTACCCAAGTTTCGAATGAAAATGACGATGAATTTTCTCCCGAAGCTGCCAAGAATATCATCATCCAATAACTCTGGCAGAATCAAGTTTTGCAATACAATCCTCATCGGAAAGAAACCGAGTTGGAATCTGAGGCGCAGCTCAATATGATGAAGCCCATGAGCATGCAGAACAGGTTTGATATGTAGAAGCCAAACAAGATAATTCTCATAGTTCAGCTTCGCTGTGATTGAAAATGCGGAAGAAAACACTGGAGATGGTGACGAAACGTCGTTGAAAAAGAGGCCGAAAAACATAGTTGTGTTGGATTGAAAGAAGTGAATGACTTCAAGAAGCTCCCGGAGATGGTGACGGAAAGATTGCTGAAAAAGAGGCTTGTGGATCAAAAGCCATGAATGAATTCAAAAAGCTCTTGATACCATAAAAAAAACATAGATCAGAAAAACAAAGAAAATGTAAATCTGAAAAATATTGATTCTGTAATTTCTTTTCTAATTTCTCGAAGTGGGATGAAGCTCAATAGAAATAGCTACTGCTCTGGGACTAAACTCAACAATATGTAACAGAAACAACTACTTTTCTAATGTGGCAAACGCCATTCAGTGTTACAAAAACAGAGTTTTTATTTCTCTATTAGTAACCATTGACATGATAATAATGCAGATGAAGGTAAGAATTTGAAGTTGGTGGATGCCCCGGTATCTGGTGGTGTTAAGAGGGCCTCATTGGGAACACTTACGGTGTGAAATAAATCTCTGACTTTTATCGAAACTTCTTTTTAGATTTTGTGGACCAAGACACTGATGTAATGAATAATCCTCAGATAATGGCGTCAGGAACTGATGATGCCCTTAAGAGTGCTGGTCAGGTCTTAGCAGGTAAAACGAATTGATGATAGAAGTGAAAAATGTTAATTCTAATTCTGGATTTACAGTTATTTCAGAAGTAATTTTCTGTTTAATTTATGTTAATTCTTTGAAATCAGCCTTGAGTGAGAAGCTTTATATTATCAAAGGTGGTTGTGGTTCTGGAAGGTATTTATTAATTTACCAATCATTATTAATTCACTGTTTTCCTTTGATTAATACTGATACTTGTTTCTTTTTTTGCATGAAACAGGTAATGCAAAGTTAATTCTGATTGACAGAGACACTGAAATCCACATAATCTAGTATCCTCAATTCAAAAAAATGTACAATAACATAAGTTAAAATTTTTCTGTAGTGGTATAAAGATGATTAACCAATTGCTTGCTGGAGTTCACATTGCCTCAGCTGCTGAGGCAATAGCATTTACAGCTCGGTTGGGTTTGAATACAAGACTGCTGTTTGATTTTATTACAATTAGTGGGGGAACTTCCTGGTATGTCTCTTCTGCGAAGCAATCATGCTATCCTCTCAATAACTATGAAGTCACTTTTGTTTTTGATAACCTTTTGATTGTGACGTTTGTAATCCATTTTTTTGTTTATTATGGTTGTATTCACATGTTTTCTCTTTAGTTATGTGTTTATGGCTATTTCAAAGGAATTTATGTGTATTTTTGTCTCTAATTCTTGAGGATTTTTTATCCTCTTCTAGTTTTATTTTCACTTCTTTCTTTCTTCTATTACATTATTCTTTTCTAAATAAAACACATTCATAGATTTGATTAGAACTGCTAACCTTAAGATATGTCTTTTGTTTCAGGATGTTTGAGAATCGTGGCCAACACATGATAGACAATGATTACACACCATGTTCAGCACTTGATATCTTTGTGAAGGACATGGTAAGAAATATTATATTCCTCCTGCTATTCAGCAGGGACACTTATTTAAATAACATCATGATGTTATTTTAGTAATATCTACTATTGGTACTCATGTACAGGGAATTGTTACTCGTGAATCATCTTCATGGAAAGTTCCACTTCAGCTATCAACTATTGCTCACCAACTATATCTGGCAGGTGCTGTATATTACTTTGAATCTTTATGATGTATACAGTTTAATATTTCTCTTCAATTGAACTTGGCCATTACTATTTATGATTTTAATAGACAGAAGTAAAAAAAGATACTTGTTGATCTTTTGTTCATGATCTTATTTTTAAATGAACACCTTATTACTTAAATTGAGATCATGGTATCACGAATGGTTATACATAGGGTGGACAAACAAACCCACCTTGCGAGTATGATTTGAACTCGACCTGGTTTTAATGAGGAATCCTCACATTGATCGGATAAGGGTATGGGTAATATCCAATTTTAAATCGAGTATGGGACCAAAACGGATATGTATATATCCACCCTTTTGTCATTTTATATCACTAAAACGTTCTTAGGTAACTTGAAAAACTAATTTTTGTTATTATCTTTGATTCTTTGTTTCGTTTCATTTTAACAACCCTTCTTTTGTTACACAATTTTTCAATATTTTAATTGTTCCACTGATTCAATATCCACCACAATTTCCAATGTACTTTCTCTCTCATCACAATCTCAATTGAAGGTTCTTTTCCTTTGTGCGGTTTCGTTCCAACTATGTATTGCATTTTAAAAAATGTAAACCTCAATTTTATCAAATTAAATTGTCTTTAGGGTACATATTTCATCATTTATGCTCTTTTACAATATTTTTATTTGTTATTTTTTCTTTCATGTGAGAATGTCTGACTATTAATCTCAAGTGTTCAATCATGGAAATTCTTATTTTGTAAAAAACTTAACTCGTCATTTCTTTTTGGTCTTAGGTTTTGTTTCCTTTGAAGAACTCTTCTTTTTGTTTTGCACAATTTTATTTTTCACTCTTTCTCTCAATGATTCCAATCATTGGATATCCACCAAATTCACTCAAATCCCATATATACTTTCCCTCTTAACATTTGCAAAAATAATAGATGTTGTTAATTGTCTTGAAATTTCAATATGTGTAATTATTTAGACTTTTTTATGATTACTTGACATTTATGCAATTATTATTTGATATTCTATTTTAAGATTTAGGCAATTATAATTTTTTCCTTGAAATTTGACATTAAAGAAAAGATATGTGACATTTTGATATTAAATCCTTGATAAAATCACGTTTCCTTGGATTGATTTTTATTTTTTGTTTAAGAAAATTATTTAAGTAACATTTGGGACAATGCCAGTGTGAATACGGACATGAGTGTATAGGTATATCTGCTACCTGATGGGGATGGGGACACAAATGAGATACAAATTCCATAGCCAACATAGATGAGTACGTGGACATGTATGAAATTTTACTTCGAAGACAGGAATGGGTATGGTCAAACTCGTACCTGCCCTATTCTATCCATAGTTGGATCCATATGGTGCATCTCAATGTTTCGAAGTATACATCTTTTCCAAATCACAAGGAGTGGGATAGTAGTAATTAATTTGAATTGTTTGCAGGATATCTTGAGTTGAAATGGTCATGTTGTTAGGTACAACCATGGAATAAAAAATAATTAATTGACAGATTTTAACTATATGTTTTTCAGAAAATGATACATAATAAAAATACGAAAAAGGACTTTCAGGAAACTGTTGGAGAATTGCTTGCTCAAACCTATAATAATACTGTACAGGTTCTGCTGCTGGCTGGGGGCGGATTGATGATGCTGGTGTTGTCAAGGTATGAATAACTAATTTCAGTTCGTAGAACCTTTAGAGTTTCATATTTTAGTTTTCTATGATATCACAAAATTCAATGAGAATGCAATTAGCTCGATAAAATAACAATTTAGGGTCAGCCATCTTTAACCCTTTTGAAAGTAATACGAGAGACCTTTCACACATGGATAATTCACCAGTCCTCTTATTTGGGGCTGAAATTTAACTTGTTATTAGAAAATTGGTATGACAAGGGTGAACTCTAGACTACTTGGTCATTTAGGCTCTCATGCACCATGGTAGGAGTAAATTAAGCCCAACTCAACCCCAGAATTTAGCTCAAAGGATGATGATTACCCTAGTCTTATTTCTTATTAGGAGTATTTTGACCATATTTCTAGCTAATGTGGGCATCTTAATACTATGTCATGATCTAAACATTATTAGCTGGCAAATCAAGTATAGATGTTTTTCAGGTTTATGTCTACTATATTGTTGATTTGGGATTTTTTGTAATACTGCTCCTTCACTGGTAGTTGCTGTTAAGAACCACATATCCAAAAAGGTTATGGTGTTGGGTAAAGGCTCACAGATGTTTTATGTGTAACATGCCCCCTCATACAAGATCTCATTGAGTTTGAAGTGACAACAATGCACAAGCGCACCCTATCTTGTATCGAAATTCAACTTTTATTTCAAAGAATAGAGGCAACAAGGATCGAACTTCTGACCCATAGAGGATCTAATATCATCTTAAGTACTGATTATCCCAAAAAGCATAAGCTGCTAGGTGAAGGATTATGAATGGTTTTACACATAACAGTTACATTGTATTTGAATTAGAGCATAACTTGTGCGCTTCCAATTTTAAAATTGTACTTTAATCAGTACCTACAAGAAAATGAAAAGGATATTAATGAATTTATTCTAAGAGGAAATACCATTGAAATTGGGTAAGATAAGCAAATTCTTTGAGTTTAATTAGTAATTTTTTATTTTGAGTTTCTTGTAGTTTTTGCAGTTAATAATATCAGAGAATGTTTCGTGCATTTGTTAGGGAAAACATATTAGCTTTCAGATAACAGATGTATTTCGCTATAACAAATTCAATTTTAGTTTTGCTCGTGTCTTTGTGTTTTTTCCATGCTGTATATCTGGTGGTTTTGAAAAAAAATAAAAAATTGAATGACACAATAGATGTTAGACACATATATACAAGGAAGAATCTTTCAATAACATCTCTAACTATGCTTCCTTGGCCACACATAAAGCTGGACCCTTCTTTGGGTTTGAGATTTACATATTTTCTGATCTAAAACCTTTGATTTTCTTTGACCTCTTTTCCCTTTTAATACAGTATACCTGTATAGGGTTGCTGGGTGAGCACTCAGTTGGCCAACACTCACTCTGTAATGACAGTTTGAGTTAGTTGGTTATCCAGTTATTCGGGCTTGGGTATAGTTTGCAGCCCAAGTTTTTCCTCTGTATAAATGACAGAAATTCATTTTTACAGTTTAATAAAATTGCATTTTACTTTTTCTCAATTGAATTCTTTATTTGTTACTGAATTCTCTATTTTCCATGTAGCAGCCTATCTATAGGAATAGGAAGCTATATTTATCACCAAACATTAAACTGTACCAGGTTTAAATTGCTGGTAGACAGATATCATGGTATTCTATTGTAGTTTTATGAATTTTTTGGCACCTTTTCCCCCTCCTTTGCTTTTTTAACCCCCTTTCAGTAATCATCAGCATTGACAACTTCACTGTCATCAGTTATAATTTTGTGCTCCCACTCCAAACATTAAAATTCTGAAATTCAAAGATGATTTTGTCAAGAAAATAAAAACATTAGAATAAACTCTTCTCCCACTAATCTTAAAAGACTGAAATCCATGTTTAGAAATCTACATTTGTTTAATATATGATAAACACAATGGCTGGAATAACTTGGGAGGCTGTACCAACTTCTGCACAGGTTTACGAGATGCTAACTGGTGTAAGAGTTGAAGGAAAACTCCAGGCTCAAAGTAAAGATGCCATGTTACATTCTCTTCCACCAGAGTGGCCCCATGATCATGTTCTTGATATACAAACATTAAAAGAAAGAAATTCAAAGATTTTAGTTGTATTAGATGATGATCCGACAGGAACACAAACTGTTCATGATATTGAGGTATTGACAGAATGGTAAGTTTATTTCATTTTCTTTGTTATTTCCATTTTCTTAGCAGATTCAATTCCAAATATATCTAATACAGTGCTACCTCAAACCAAACTACCAAAGCACTGATTTTTCTTTCATATTGTGCTATTTTTAATCATTTCTACAATCAATAATAATTTGCCATCATGTGTTGGGATTGAAAGCAAGATCTTCCTAAATAAAATCGTGTTATACTAAATTGGACATGTTTCACTGCAGGACCATTGAGTCATTGGTTGAGCAGTTTAGAAAAAGTCCAAAATGCTTTTTCGTTTTGACAAACTCCAGGTCACTGAGTTCTGACAAGGTAAACAGGAAAAATACTTCTATTTTCATCTCTCTTCTGTAAGAATTCTACTAATAACCATGGGTGAAATTTTGAAGAACTCTATTCAAAGGTAAATAGGCTACAAGTGTATGAGAGATAATAAGGGGTGAGGGGTGGTCAATTTTTCTTTATTTTATGTATAATATTTTTAAAGGAAAGTTAAAATTTTTGAATTGACTATTTAATGATATTCTGTCACCATAACAGTTTGTATTTAAATTGCTTTGGTGATACTATTTGTATTTGGCCACCACAACTAAATCAACCAAGCTCCACCACTTGTCCTATTGTTGACCAGCAAATGGAAAAGCTTGTTGTTGAAGTACAAACAAAAAGTGTCATTACTGAAATGCAATATTTGAGCTGAATAAAGTTTTGAACGGAAATACTGCAACACTTTAATTATAAGCTAAGCGCCATACCATAAATTAAAACAATCTGAAGCACGGGCCTTGTGTCCCAACCAGAGTTCAAGCCACTGGATAATTCAATAATCATCTGTATCAAGTTTATAAGTTGTCGCTTGATCTGTGGCAGGCCAGTGCACTGATAAAAGAGATTTGCAGAAATCTGGACATTGCGGCAAAATCAGTTGACAACATTGACTACTCCGTAGTTTTGAGGGGAGATTCAACTTTACGAGGTCATTTTCCAGAGGCAAGGATAATTTATTTTAGCTCAATAAGTGTATTTCAATAAATAATATCGATACTCGTCAATTTTCTAAACGATACTAGGTTGTTGTGTACAGGAAGCAGATGCAGTTGTTTCAGTATTGGGTGAAATGGATGCATGGATAATTTGTCCCTTTTTCCTTCAAGGGGGTCGTTACACTATTGCAGACACACACTATGTTGATGATTCTGATACGTAAGTCTTGCCATTCATGATCTAGCTATAAGGAATTATGAATGGATACAAATTGGAGTCCTGTGTATTTAACTTTTCACTGCAGGCTTGTTCCTGCAGGCGACACAGAGTTTGCTAAAGATGCTGCCTTTGGCTACAAATCTTCAAACCTGCGTGATGTAAAGCTTCTAATCCTTTTATTGACTCGGTCAATGTAATTTATATTTCATGATTTGAATAAATTCTAAATTTTGAGATGCTTTTTATCCAATTATAGTGGGTAGAGGAGAAGACAAATGGCCGAATACTTGCAAGTAGTGTTGCATCTGTTTCTATCGAACTTTTGAGGAAAGGAGGTCCAAATGCAGTTTGTCAGCATCTGTGCGGTTTGCAGAAGGTACACAAAAGAAGGGATATAGTTAATGCGTCATAGTTTGTACATTTTTAAGTTCTAAGAAGATAAGAACATGTTGCTTACTTTGTCCAGGTAAGAAATTACAAATACGAAGGTATATTCAATCCACTTACTATGAATGTCTATTGTATTAAGCAGGGGACAATCTGCGTAGTCAATGCGGCTAGTGAACGGGACATGACTGTATTTGCTCTTGGAATGATCAAGGCAAACCTTCCTTCTCTTTCATGCCTTTTTGTCTCATTTTGTGTGTTTTGTTACTGATGCAAATATTCTTGGACTGTTTTTTCTTATTAACAGGCAGAATTGACAGGAAAACGTTTCTTGTGTCGCACTGCTGCTAGTTTTGTCTCTGCCGTTATGGGAATCATCTCTAAGCCTCCAATATTGCCAAGTGATCTAGGAATAGCTAGAGAAAGAAATGGTGGTCTGATAGTTGTGGGATCCTATGTTCCAAAAACAACAAAGCAGGTGATAAATGAAACTCCAAATCTAATCTCAAGCATACCCAATTTCTCATTTATGCTTATGCTTGCAAGTTGTATTCCACAGGTTGAAGAACTCAAACTACAGTGTGGTCAGTTCTTAAAAAGCATTGAGGTGACTAACATTCCAAGTCTATACCTCATTTTTCATTGTTAGTTGTTAATTCTCTCACCGAGAGAATGATGATGAAAGTTTGCTTAGCAAACACATTTCAATTGTATGCATAACGCAATTTCTTTTTTGAAATTTCATTTGCCAGTTTAATGACAAGGCTTTCTTTGTACTAGGTATCAGTTGAAAAACTTGCGATGAGCCCTATTGAGGAGAGGGAGGAGGAAATCAGTAGAACAGCTGAATTAGCAGACGTATATCTTAAAGCTCATAAAGACACTTTAATAATGACCAGCCGAAATCTCATAACTGGAAGAAGTTTGTCTTTCTCCTTTTGCTTTTTTTTATTCTTTCCATCTCTTGGTTAGTGTTATAATATGGGGAACTGTTCGCATACAAGATCCAACTCAGAGATAGCTTACTTCCGTTTTCATTTTATCTAATCTACCATTCAAAGCTACGTATAGTGCATTAAGTGGGAGAAATATAAGTTATGCCCCTCAATCTAATCTGTTTTTTTCAAATGTGCAGCTGCAGCTGAGAGTTTGGACATTAACTTTAAAGTGAGTTCCGCTTTGGTGGAAATAGTGAAAAGAGTAACTACAAAACCTCGCTATATAATTGCAAAGGTACTCCAAATTTAAAGGACCTAGTGAACGTTCATTTTGATATGGAAAATATGATATTTCCTTTGTCCTATTGTCCTTACAATTTTTTTGAAAAATAATCACGGCTTTATATGGGATCAATATTGCATATATCGGCAGCATAGTCACACTGATCAGACCATTTTGGGCTGATCATCCAGACACACTTTGTACATGGTCATGTTATTAGTTTTGCTTTATCACGAAGTTAATTGACAAGATAAATGTATTGTTAAGCTATAGTTCATCGAAACCTTTTAGAGGCTTATAATTACAAGTGGACACTTAGGTTTCATGCTCAAGAAAGCATGAAATATGTTCCAAAACATTTTTGCTGTTTAATGTACTATAACAAATTTTGAAGTAATGTTTAAAAAAAACTTCATTGCATTTATCCTTATTTCACAACTTAAATAAAAAAATTTCATGAACATTTGGTATTTAATCATGGTCAATGAAGCTCGGACAAGCCTCTTAAATGGTGTATATGTCCAACATGTATCCGACACTGATATGCGTATTGATGTATTTGTGAAGTGTCCAATTCAAAAAACATTTTTTGGGTTTCTAATAATTATAACACGGTTCCACAACACAATTTTAAAGGGAAAAATACAATGATTTTCTAAAATCTTATAAACTTATTGTATAAGTTTCTATAATGATTATAAAAATAAGAAACAAATCCTATATATAATAAGGAATATTTAGATTATATGTGTATTATTGGAATGTTTTTATTTAATCTCCTAACGTATGGTCATATAATGTGAAATTTTTGAAGTTGTTAATTTGTCTTAAAATTGATTTTAACCAAAGTGTCTTTTAGGATGATCAAGAAGGGTATGAAATGTAATAAATGAATTATATTCTCTTTTCACTTTTTGAATTTTAGAGAATTACATTCATTTTTGTTATATTTGACTAACCTTGTTTATAGATTATTTTGAATACATAAATCTTGATTTTCAATTTATATAATTTATAATGATATAATATATAGATATGTGTCCCCATGTTCTACATTTTGGAGATTATACCTATCGAAGTGTCCAGTGTCTGTGTCTGTATCCATGCTACATAGACATGATATCAAATTTGGTCTATAAAACCCAGCCGCATATTCTTCCTTCTGACTTTGCCCCACTTTTTAATCATACGCTGACAAAAGTAGCACCTTTAGGGTGGTATTACGTCGTCAGACCTCGCTACAAAAGCCCTTGGTGCAAGATGTGCAAAGATAGTTGGACAAGCACTTGCTGGTATTCCCTTGTGGCAATTAGGCCCTGAAAGTAGACATCCTGGAATTCCTTACATTGTCTTCCCTGGTAAAGTTTTTGTAATTTTAACTTTTTCTCTTCTTAATTACAATTTCCAACCAAATCTTAGTATCTGGTGCAGTAAAATATATATTTTCCTCTATTCTTTTATATATTTCTTATCAAAGATAATTTGCCTCTGGTAGGTAATGTTGGTAACAGTACAGCATTGGCAGAAGTTGTGAAGTCCTGGACTTACCCAATCAGATTTACATCAACGAAAGAAATTCTTAATGTAAGAATAATCTGGTTTATCGCTATGTAAATTGGAACTGATTATCTTTTAATTATTTATTTTTTGGCACAAAGAATGCAGAAAAGGGTGGTTATGCTGTTGGAGCATTTAATGTCTACAATTTGGAAGGAGCCGAGGCTATTGTTTCTGCTGCTGAGGAGGAACAGAGTCCTGCTATATTACAGGTCTGGAACAATTAGTTCAAATTCAACTTATTAATTTGTGTGAATCACTTTTCTTTATTGTGAACATAAAGAATGTGATAGCACACAAACGAGGGGGAAAAATTGGTACTGGGATAGAAAAGCTAAATATCAAGGGTTCCAACTTCTAAGCCTGTTGATGAGATTGGTGTAAAATCATAATCCTAGAGTACTCCTCTAACTATAGTTTCAAACCTTTCAAGGAAACGTAAATTTTTAGTATGTTATAATGAGGAGGGATCAAGTTATTCTAAGAGTACCTTCAAAAGAAATAATCTTTATCCACACCCTTCATTTTCTTGTACTCAAACAGTTATAGACGAGTTACCTGTGAAAACTATTAGATTACAAGAAAATGAAAAATGAAAATGGAGTGTAACTCTTTTTAAAGTTACTGTTGAAGTAACTTGATCTTTTCCTCTTTATGATTGCTCAAAAAGGTTTTGAACAAGGCACCTAAAGGGTATTTATAATAAAAATCCTTTATAAATCCTAATTAAATACAAAATCCTAGATACATTCTAATTCTAGATAAAAAAAAGCTATGCAATCAAATTTTATTTCCCTAAAATATGAAGTCTTAATTGTATTAAATTGAATTAGAAATCTGAACATGATAATATTTTTCGTCTAAGAAGGTTTACCATGCAGAGGCAACATCCCTAAAAGTAAGGAATGGTTTCTTAAATAAGACGAAATGCGAATTTTACTCCTTAAACATGCTTCTTCGTTCTGCACCAAAGAATCTACCAGTCTGACAAACCTAGTTGCTACAGGCTAAGATGTTCTGGCCTGGATGTCTATAACATCCCAATCTGAGAGTCTGTTGTGGGATCTGGGTCTGGAGGGATTGCTTCTGTTCCATTTTCTTTACAATTTATTTTCTGCTTGCTGATCATTAGTGACTGAAATTCTCTTCAAATCAAGATAGTGAAAGATATCTCTGTTAGGCTGCTTGGAAAATCACATGATATGCTGTATTAAGGATTCAGTTTTTTCATAAGTTTCTTTTGAATCTCTGGCTAATGCTTAGATTCTGCACATATAGATTCTTTTACAGTATCTTTTCTATTTAGTGTTGGCTGTTTTTCTTATTTTCTGTGCGATGTCTTTCTATCCTATAAATTTACACGATGATAAAAAATTTGAAAACATTAGAGGAGTTCTATGTTGATCCTTATGAAATTCATTTTGTCAGTCTTTCATTGTATAACACCTCCAATCTCCATGATCCCATCCCATCAGTTTGAGAAAATAGTGGAAACCTAAACAAAATTCCTTTATTCATATTTTCTTATTTCATGATAGGCTTTGGATTATTTGTGGAGCAACTATGCTGCATTCTGTTCTTTATTAACTGTTTCATATTAATTCCCTGTATATGTGCATCATATTAAATGACCTTTTGAATGACTCACAATTCTATTATTTTGTATAAAAACTTTGCTTCCTCTAAAATTCTTCTGAACTATCTTTACAATTTTCAGATCCATCCAGGGGCCTTGAAGCAAGGAGGAATTCCCTTGGTTGCTTGTTGCATTTCTGCTGCAAAGCAAGCCAGTGTAAGTGGCATTATATTATTTAAATTTAATGGAGATCTACAGAAAACAAAATCGCAAATATATCTGTCATTGTGGCAGCTTGGAACTAGATTTTGATAAGTAACAAGGATATGCAATCGGGAAAAAGAGTATTGAAAACTCATAAAAATGATCAACAGAGGCTTGCTTTATTATTACAGCAAATGACGTATATATATACAATGTTAACAAAGTGTAACAGAATGAAAAATATACAGCTCAGCAAAACAGAAAATATAACAGAGAAACGAATTACTGTTAAGAATAAGAAAGTTTTGCTCGGAAATGAAATAAACGAGTTTTGATGTGTATAGTTAGTGACTGTGTTTACTATGTTGAGGGATGGATCAAAACAAACCAGTATCAGTTAATAAAGTAACGAGTATTATCATTACATTTCTTACGTGTTTTAGGTAAAAGGAAACGAAACGTTTTTAAAGGATTTTCTTAGTAACCCCGTGAGTAGAATGTATTCACGCCTATCTATTTTATTATTTCTTAAGATGTGAACAAACACCACTTAAACATCTCCCTGTGTCTTACTAAGTATCTGATGAAGTTACACACTCACACGTGTGGGTGAGGAGAACGCAGAGACCTATATTTAGGTTTAGTGACCAACTAACCAATAGTTTGAGTGCCTTTAAATTTCACTGCTTATTCATGTTCTTATATGACAGGTTCCCATTACTGTTCACTTTGATCATGGAACTTTAAAGCAGGATCTTGTGGAAGCTCTTGACCTGGTAATTTGAATTTTTACTTGCATAACAATCATACCTACAGAACGATTTCAATCTCAAAGATGATCCAGTTTCCATTTGTGGTTAGTTATTTTTGTTATCTCAACCGCAATATGAAATGATTCCAGGGATTCAGTTCCATAATGGTTGATGGTTCACATCTTTCTTTCAATGAAAATGCTGCATATACAAAATTTATAACATTACTGGCGCACTCAAAAGATATGCTTGTTGAAGCTGAGCTAGGAAGATTGTCAGGGACAGAAGATGATTTGACTGTAGAAGAGTTTGAAGCCAGACTAACAGATGTGAATATGGTTGCTACCTCCCCTCTGGGTTACTCAAAATGTTCTTATGAGCTTTGCTTATATCCTTTGTGCTTGTTGCATTAATTTCAGGCATCAAAATTCATAGATGAGACTGGAATAGATGCTTTGGCAGTGTGTATCGGTAATGTGCATGGAACGTACCCTGCAACTGGTCCAAATCTCAGAGTTGACCTTCTTAAGGTGATAATACATTTCTGTTTTGTATTCTTTATTCTTTTTTTTGGTAAATTCTTACCCAAAAAGAATTAAAGTGGAAACTTAATATTTTTCTCCCTCAGCCTGTGAATCGAGTTAATTGTAATACAGCTGATAAAAGGGGTTGTCGGATCCATAAGAACTAGTAAATTGTTTGATAGTTAATTAATTCCTTAACGGAAACTTGCATAGAAATACATTTTACTTATTTGAGCACAAATCAAAACGCAGCTTTTACGAAAGCTAAGTTGATTGAACACAAGATAAAATTGCTGGAGGTTTTATATTCGGATTGAAATGGTCTTGAATACTAATTCTACACTTTTTGATCATACATATGACCATACATTCAAGCTCCCATGTTCGTCTGTTAGGGCACCACTCTTGACATCCTCACGGAAACACCAACCACAAAGCGTACAAACAATCACGAGAATGCCCTTTGATTCAAATCTGTATCAAAATGTTACACAACACCCACAAAGGAATGAAATTCCTTTCACACAGGATCAAAGCCTGTCAGAATACAACAAATGAAAAACCAAAAGTCCCTCTACAACTAATGGTTGGTCTTTATATAGACCAACCTACATACAACACTCACTAACCAAGCTAACAACCATAACTGTCCTAGCCTAACAACCTAAATTGTCTTTCTCTATTTAATTCTCTTCTATGGTAAACCTTCATTCCCTTTTCTTGATTGTGCTGATCCAAAATCCTAACATCATCAGAGTTAAACCAAGATAATTCCTTACTCTTAGATACTAAGAATCTAACAAAACTTAATCAATTCCTTGATTAACTTCAATTGGTCCCTGCATTAAGAATAGTTAAAACCAAAGCATCAACTTTGTTCCCAACAATTATAGCTTTTGTTTGATTTAGTCTAGTTCAGAAAAGGAGAGACACTTCCCAGTGGCATTCCAATTCTAAAAACAAGAATATAGATTCTTCTACACTCAAGCATCAAGAATGAAACTAACCCAACATTGAAAGCTAAATATACTTATATAGATGAGTCGAAAGGTACAGAGAAGTTATAAATTTACTCAATACCAACTACAATCAAGTTTAGCTACTCACGATGATCCAATGAATACAATGAGATAAAGAAACGGAAAGGGAATAGCACAGCTCTAATGTGTCTTCAATTCTAATCTGTCCGCCCCCTCCTCATTTTTCCTCTTCTATTCATACTCCAAACAAGTTGCCTTCAACTGATCACCTTTCTTCTATCTGAAGGCTTCTTATGTGATGGCCGGTTTTATTGTTTGCTTAGTGAAATCTGGTTTCAAAATTTACCTCTTCTTTAGAATACATCCGCTCGGCACTAGCTATATCCACTCAGTGCTTGGATTAACATTTTTCAGATGCTCTTTGCCCTCAATCCACTTAACACCAACTGTTTGTGTTCAGTGGAGGCTTCCTCAACGCCAGCCCAATTCTGCTTAGAGGATCTTGTCTTAGCTCCCTGCAATATCAATAACATTTATCAAATTTTTGTATAACTTCTCTTCATGCAAATATTTCCATAATTCAACGCAGATTGGGATTCTTTTTACAAAAAGATATGCAACTTCACATGAATTAAGTATCTAAAACAAGTATTGAAATGTGTATTTTTGAGATTTATCAAAAGTCCAGACCATTGTTGATCTTTCATGTGATGTATTTTAGTGAAATTGAAAAAACCAGACTTCTATGCTGATACTTCCATGACCTATACTGATGATCTAGACTGGGTGACCTGTAACTATTTTGAGAATACTTCTTTTGCATGTCTTTTCAATATTCTTCAGCAATAGTTTCCGTAGTTAAGATAAAATTTACAGATATTTGAGGACAAACTTGTGTGTTTCCACATCTGAATTGGATGTTTTGGGTTGGGGGTTGCCTCATGTTTCCCAATGGATAAAAATTTAATTTAAGCCACACTTGAGGTTTTCTTTGAATTGTGTAATTTTGACATTGTACCATTTTTAGGAGCTGCATGCTTTGAGCCTGAAGAAAGGAGTTCATCTGGTGCTTCATGGTGCGTCTGGTTTGAGCAAAGAACTTGTTAAGGTACAGTTACATAAACAACAGACTTTGGAAGTTGGCTCTAAGTTTTGGTCCGTCAAAGTAAAACTTAAGTTTCATTAGCGTTGAGCTCACGGTACAGCTGTAACACGAGTCTCAGATTTTCTAAGTTATCCTTTATGTATCCAATTTCTGGTCCCTCCATTGAAGTTTAGTAGTTTTTGCACTTTATATTGGCAACCTTACAAGAGCTTCTTGATTTTTGACAGGAGTGCATAAATCTTGGCGTTAGAAAGTTCAATGTCAACACGGAAGTAAGGAAAGCATACATGGAGTCCCTGATTACCCCCAAGAACGATCTAGTTCATGTCATGGCTTCTGCAAAGGAAGCCATGAAGGCTGTGGTTGCAGAAAAGATGCATCTCTTTGGTTCAGCAGGAAAGGCATAATTTCTACAAATTTACTAGCTACCACTATTTCCACTATTGCTAACTTTTCAACTACATAATAATAATAATAAAAACTGATATTAGTTTTAAATCAATTGAAACAAATGCATTCTTCTTCTATGATATGTGTGAAAAAAAAGTCCAGAAAAACAATAAAATATATGATTATTAATATAACTATTCGTTATTTAAGATTTTTATTTTATAAACCACTTTATACATGGTATTTAAAAGTTAAATATTTGTTCGCACTTTTTTTCTTATCGGTGAAACTTTTTTCACATTTTTTTAATTTTTTATTTTATTTTTAGTGTTTACAATTTCTCTTATTTTTATCTTTATTAAATTAACAACATTTTTTTTATTTGCATGACATTAATAAAATTCTTTATTGACTTGATACTGACAAAATACTATATGAACATAATCTTTTAGAAATATAACACATAATATGATCATTGATATCAACAAATTAATTTTGTAAGGAAGGAAGGACTGAAATTAAAAATGAAATTTTTAAAATTCAGGAATTATTATAAAAAGGTAGAGAAAAGATATAAATGAACTAACTTAAAGAGTAAAACAAATCACATTTAAATCTATAAAAAAATATTTATCTCGTATATTTGAATTGGTTTTAAATTCTAGTTTGATATTGTTAAAATATATAGTAATTTGATTAATAATATTATCTTATTTAATATTATGACAAATAAAATTTAATAATCAATGAAATAAAAATTAAAATACAAATAACATTGAGTGTCATTTTATTTGCTAAATTTCATTTTTTTAAATATAATTGTACAATTTATTCAATTTGATCCTATATTATTAAAAGTTGATTTAAACCCCTCAACTTTTAAATCAACATCAATTAAAAAGGTTACAAACAACACCAAATTAATGATAAAATTGAGAGATTTAATTGGAACTTTTAATAATATATAGACTAAATTGAATAAATTATATAAATAAATGAAGCAAATTGAATTAATTATAAATTAATTTTTTAAACTGGTTGGATAATTATCTTTTGTTCCAATTCCTCGTTCCATAAGATAACAATGTCACTGTCCTGAAATTTGAAGTTTAGTCTTTCTTCTCCCATCTTCAATTTTCCTCCAAACTCTAATTCCCTCTTTAGTTGAACATAGGATAACAAACATAATTATTTAATTATGTTGTAATTATTTTATAACAATGGTCTTTTCCAATTTTGAGAACAAAACAATAATTACATTTTAGGGTGATATTTAATTACTCTACAATTCATTAAAGAAAAGTCAAATTTATTATATATACGTTTAAATTATAAGAACAAAGATCAATACATTAAAAAAATTGTGTGAAGTTGAATACCAATTTACAATTTAAAGTTTCTTCCTAATTTTTTTTATAATGCATCGTTAATGTTTGTTGAATTTTTAGCAACAAATTTAGAATTTCTAACCATTATTATTTTTAATAGATAATTATAGCATATAAATTAAAATTAAAACTAATCTATTGAATATCCGTACTCACTTATAAGATTATAATTATTTATTTTTCTAATTACATGTGATAATAATCATACATCCTAAGATGTAAATCACACATAAAATAACTAAATGAACAGAGTTTGAAAATTGATATAAAGGTAAATTATTTGAGAACTAAGTAATAAAAATACCAATTTACCTTTTAAAATTATTCCTAAGCTTTTGGTTCAGCTTCGTGAAGAGCAGGATACCCTTCAGTACATAACAATCTTCCTCCTTTTCTTCCAAACCCTAATTCCCTCTCTCACTCTCAGACATTACCCATAACATAACAATGTCACTGTCCAGATGTTTGAAGATTCGTCTTTCTTCTCCTCTTCCAACCCGCATTTCCCTCTCCCAATCTCCCTCTCAAACCCCATCACTTGAGGATCACAGTGTTAAGCACTCTGTTTCCGAATTCGATCGCATGCTTTATATGACTCCTGTTCCTCCCATCTGTCAATTTGGAAAGATTTTGGGATCACTTGTGAGGATGAAGCACTATTCCACTGCTATTTCTCTGTTTAAGAAAATGGAATTTAAGGGAATTCGAAATGACCTTGTAAATCTCAGCATCCTCATCAATTGTTTTTGCCACATATCGCAAATGACATCCGCATTCTCTGTTCTCTCTAAGATTCTCAAACTCGGTTATCACCCAGATGTTATCACCTTAAATACAATCATCAGAGGTTTCTGTAGTAAGGGTGAGGTCCAGAAAGCACTCATCTTTCACGACAAGGTCATATCACAAGGATTTAGGCTCGACCAAACGACTTACGGGACTTTGATCAATGGGTTGTGCAAAATAGGAGAAACTAAAGTTGCCATCCAGTTGCTGAGAATAATCAAAGGTCAATCAATCAAGCCTGATGTGGTAATGTACAACACAATTATTGATTCTTTGTTCAAGCATAAACTTGCCAGTCAAGCTTGTGATATGTATTCTGAAATGGTTGTCAAGGGAATTTCTCCTGATATCATCACTTATAATACCCTAATGTATGGATATTGCATTCGGTATCAGTTGGAAAAGTCAATTGGTTTAGTAAATGAAATGTTATCAAATAACATCATGCCAGATGTTTATACCTATACTATACTGATTGATGCCTTATGTAAAGAAGGAAAGATAAAACAAGCCAAGAATGTGTTAGCTATGATGATAAGAGCTTGTGTGAAACCTACTGTTGTTACCCTTTGCACTTTAATGGATGGGTATTACTTAGTTAATGAAGCCAAAAATGCGCAATATGTATTTAATGTTATGACTCAAATGGGAGTAACTCCTAATCTTTACAGCTACAATATCATGATTAAGGGACTATGTAATAGTAAAAGGATAGATGAGGCTATGAATCTCTTACAGGAAATGCATAAGAGGAATATGGTTGTTAATATAGTGACTTATAATTCCCTTATTGATGGATTATGCAAATCTGGGAGAATCTCTCATGTTTGGGCTTTGATTGACGAAATGCATGATAGAAATCAACAACCAGATGTAATCACTTACAATTCCTTATTGGATGGATTATGTAAGGGTAAAAGGATGGATGAGGCTATGGATCTCATACAGAAAATGCATACGAGGAATATGGTTCCTGATATAGTGACTTACACTTCCCTTATAGATGGATTATGCAAATCTGGGAGAATCTCTGATGTTTGGGCTTCGATTGACGAAATGCATGAAAGAAATCAACAACCAAATGCTATCACTTACCATTCCTTATTCGACGGTTTATGCAAAAATCATTATCTTGACAAGGTAATTAAATTATTCAGGAAGATGACAGAGAAGGGAATTAGGCCGGATGTATATACTTATAATATTATAATCGATAGTCTATGTAAAAGTGATTTGCTTGATGAGGCATTGAAGTTGTGGTCCATGATGAAGAGGAATGGTTGCATGCCTGATGCTGTAACTTTTAAAATAGTGATTTATGCACTCTTTGAAAAAGGTGAGTTTTTAAAAGCAGATAAATTTGTTCATGAAATGTTGACTAGAGGCTTGTTGAAATGATTAGTAGAGATAAAGTTGTTTTAAAGATATGGATAGGCAAGTAGGTATGACATCTTAGAAGTGATTGACAAAGAGAGTCACTGTGTTGGTTGTTCTGTTGTTGATGCTCATACTGGGAGAAGGTTTCAATTATGAAAATCAATAATGTTTTTGAGCATGTGTAGGATATTACACAGATACTAAGGGAAAAATCGAACTCTTGTTTGCTTTCAGATACTGCTATAATTATGATTACTGACTATGAATTAGTTCTTAATTATCTTCATTTTGTTAATTCTTTTTTTTCTGTTACATTCTTTCTCTTTTGATTATCCATTTTAGTTTTTAATTATTTTAAAAGTTATCCGCAAGTCCTTATACCAAAGTATTCTCTATCATATAAAAGAGTGTACTTGGCTTAAACTGTTTCTGAACCCAAAAGGTGATGCTAGTTAATAATAATTATTTCAATTTGAACACTCTGAGATGTTAAGAAACTTTTTTTTTTTTTCTATTTTACTTTTTACGTTTTTATGTCCATAATTATCACCTTGTTTTCAACATAATTTTTATTTTCAAAGATTTATACAGAAAACAAAATAATTCAGTGTTTTCTGCATAAAATATTTAAAAGCAAAAAACAAATTAAAATTAAGGAGGTTTCGTAATTAAAAGCATAATACATGTACATGTGGAGATTAATGGTACCATATATTTTGATTCCCCTCACCAAAGAAAATTTCCTTCATTGAAAATGGCTAAATCATATAGTTATTTCTCACAGATTAAACATGAATATAACTAGAGAATGTTACAAAAACAAATGGATGACAATTGAAGTCTAACTCTTGAATATGAATAAATTAAGATCTACCAACTGTTATCAATACAATGGCTATGATCATCAATTACATTTTGTTATCAATACAGTGGCTATGATCATCAATTACATTTTTTCAAGTTTAAGTTGTTCTTCCATCAGTAGATGTGCCACTGACTTGTATCCCATTTCCCGAGCTTCATCATTTCAGTGGATCAAAACAAAAATTACATACTCAGTACAAAGATATATCAATTACAACAAAAAAAAAAGAAGTGACAATAGAATAGAGAAAGGCTAACCTTTGAATACTGCTATTCCAGTTGGAGGCATCTTTCGTTTCCTCAAGCATATTGAACTAATCATCAATTATAGCAAAAAAAAGAAGAGACAGCTTCTTGAATCAGATGAATGATACAGACATCACGTAAATTTTAATTATGTGCCTTAAAAGAACTCTGCACTGCAAACTTTTCTCTGCATGTTTTTATTTACAGTATCCAAACCCAAAATAAAGAAATAAAGAAAAACTAAAATTCAATGCCCTACCTGTTACATATCCAGTAAGGTTTTGTTCCTTGTTCTTCTATGCAATGTGGACACATCCATCCCTTGTTCTCTCTCACTTCCTCAATTTCTAAAATAGAACAATAGTGAACAATTTCGAACTATAGTAGTTAATAAGCCTTGCTATATATATTGTTATGGAATATCAAAATTGAGTGAATGTTTATCAAGAGAAATTCACACCAGCATTGGGAAAAAAACTTGGTTTACTTTCACAGCAAGAGTTTCCCATAACTTTCCAATGAAACAAATTTTAGAGCATAGATGTTTTAACCGTGCTAAATCTTTAAAAGGATAAAAGAATAAGGTGTGGAAATCTTTCTGTACAACAACCAAAGTTAAAGTGACACTAATTCAATGGTAATCTTTTTTCTCTTTAACTTTTGCTTAACCGTATTTTCATACCTTCACCGTATCGAACCTTGAGACAGGCTCTACAAAAAACACCCCTGCTAGAGTGACAGACAGAACAATCAGTCTTCCCTGTTAGAAAAACATTGTCAAACTGTTAAACATATTGTGGAACTAACAAAAAAGAACACAAAATAAGACCATTTTAAATCTGACCTAAGCATGGTCCATTCACATCAAAATTGCCACATCTTTTGCAGTCTTCTTCACCACACAATTTCTTTTGCCTGCATTTGTGTTTTATATTGCAATGTCATCATCATATCTATCCCAAATACAACCTACTGGTTTACATAGAGAGTTCCACACTAAACCTCTTATCAAGAAACTTAAGTAATTATCAAGCTCAATCTCACCATTCTACATTAGCTTCTAATATAATTATATAAAGCATATACCACAAATTGCATAGAAATTTGTGGTCAGTAACTTAATTAACAGAAAAAAAAAAAAAAACTAAAATATTACATTAATCTGTAACAATTGTTAAAAAGAAGGCTGAGAAAATGAACCTGCAAAAATGACAGCATATTCCCAAAACTGGATTGTAGATAGTACCTCTGCCTTTGCTATTACATCGCCTAGCAGAATTCTCTGATGAAAGCAATATATCAGCATCGCTTAGGTTGACTAGAGGAGCATTGGCAGGTCTCTGCTTCTCTTCTTTCTCTCCATACAAAGCTACCTTATCTGTCACAAAATGCACCAAACAATCACCTTTCACAGAAAAAAACACTGCATGAACTAACAGTATGTAGCAGATTTGGTCTTCCAAGATATTCCGTGTTGTCACAGGTTTCTTCTTCTAGTAAATACGTCATATTAGATCCTTCAAAGATGGAGAAATCATTACATTTAATATGAACAAAAGTAGTCTAGAAGAAATAAAAGGCTAAACCTTGTTTTGGGGTCAAAAGGGGTGTGGAAGTGATTCTAGAAGGTGTGAAAGTAATTTTGGAAGACTGAGATTGCGGTGGAGTAAGGTTGTTGCTGATTCGCAGGGAGCGGCGCAAAGGGGTGAGACCATATACTTTCTTTTTGTAATGACGACGTGATTTTGATTTTTGTTCCTTAACTTGTTGTCGAAGCTGAGAAACAGTTCTTCCAACACCTAGAGATTCAAACCGAGCCTGCTAGTAACAACACAAACACAATGTTACATTACAAATACAAACAACATAACAACCTATTTCTATGAAAAAAAAAAAAAACATCAAACTCGACGTGCCTGATTCTCTAACATGCGAACCCTTCTAAGAGCTTCATAATCGAATTTTGCTTCCTCTCTCACTCTTCTCATTTTTCACTCTTTTTCTTTTTTTCTCTTACAGTTCTAAGCATGCACTCTGCACTTTCAGCTTTTTAACACAGTAGTTATGTGATAACATAACATAACGGTCGAATTTCTGAACATGTTGAAATCCTTTATTTTAAATTGTAAAACATAACAAAAAATATTATTTAAATTTTGTTTAACATAAACAAAATATTACTATATTCTTTTACCATCTTAATATTTTGTAAAACATTGTATTTGACTACATTTGATTTAATCCACGTTAAGAATTTATTTAAGATAATACAGGTTCACATCATAATATGATATATAAATATCATTATCTTTATAAGATTATAATTAATATAGGATATTGATCACAAACACCATCAAAGTGTCATCAAAGTAATATAAATTATTATGTAACTACAATTAATTTTATTAAATCTTAGATAAACTTCTTTAAAATAAATAATAAATCACATCTATCTTAATAAATATTAATTTCTTTAAAATAAATTATGATTTATAGAATAAAATTATGACAAACTGATATAAAAAATTTAAAATAAAACAGGTTTTTAGTTGTAGTAATTTTATCGATATAATATAAAATATAATTATTTAACAGAAAGTTTGTGTGTATTAATAATTATATACTAAAATATTCTTTAAAGATAAAAGTGTTAAAAAATATACAGTTTAAACAAAGTATTAAAAAAATAAAACTAATAAATATGGTGTCAAGAATTTGAGTAAAAATAATATAATAGTAATATTAAGATAATCAATATATTATAGTGGAATAAATTTATGTCATACCTAAATTGAATCACATTTTTTTTCTTGTCTTACTCTTGGGATTATCTTTTCATTTTCACTTTTATTTTTATTTTTTATTTTTTTATATTATTTTTCATACAAAAATAGAATAAGGTAAAAGGCAAAAAATAGATTATCATGAAAAATGCTTTTGTATAAGAACTTCTAATTTATTATAAATTAAGATCTAACTGATAAAAACATTTAAGAAATAAAAAATATATTGAAAGAGATTATACATAATTTAAATTTAACTAATTTAAATTATATTGAAAGAGATTATAAATTAATTTTTTAAACTTGTTCGAATAACTTAAAAGAATGATAAAGAAATGGTGATAACAAACATTAAAAGGATTAATCAATTAAGTTTATCATGGGTGCATATGACTAATTAAATCGATTTATTTATATATTTATTTAATTTAAATGAAAATAAAAAGGGCAAGACAATAATCTTTGAAATAGTGATATGTGAGATTTACTTAAAATTACCACTACTTTAGTCTCTAAAATTGTAATTTATCAATCACACAAATTCAAAATAAATATTTGACTCAAATAGATACTAAAATCATATAAACAATTAAGTTAGAGATTTAAATAAAATAATCAGAAATTTTAAAAAATAATTTTGTAGACTAATATAATAAAATATCACTCTTCAACTATTTTTAAACGTTACATAACACAAATATACTTGACAAAAAATGCAAAAATCAAACTTAAAAAAAAAAAAAGTGCAGGTGCATAACTTACTTTTATTTTCGTGGTCTTTAATTTTCAAAAGATGGCTATACATAAATTATGTATTAAAAATTTTAACTCTTAATTTTTAAATCAAAATTAATTTGATTTCTTTTCTGAAATGATCTAATAATGTAAAGGTTTGTATCAGATGAAAGAAATAAAATTGATGTTAATTTAAATATTAAATCAAAATCAAATGAATTATATACATGTAGAACCAAAACCATTTTTTAAAGTAAATATTAAGAATTATAAACCGTTATATCATGAATATTATTTATGATAATTTGATTTAATTACAAAATCTTTTATCTATATAAAAGATTGTATTTAGATATGATAAAGATAAAGAACAGGAAAATATAACCTGAATATCGTAACAGCTGGTAAAAGGTTGTTTGTTACAGTAACATCGTATCTTAGCAGTTAATGTTTCACTTGGATCAGTTCTTTTTATATGTTGTGGTTCAATCTCACCACTTCAGTCACATTCATACTCTCTCTCTTCAGTTCCAATGGCGGATCAGAGTCCCAAACCAGAGACCTTTGAGCTCAACAATGGCAGCATGAAGGTTCTCCTCACCAATCTCGGATGCACCATCATCTCTTTATCTGTTCCCGGAAAAGATGGTTATGTTCCGTTCCAATTCCTCATCTTTACCTTCGATCATGTTTGCGTTTTACTGATTCCTGACATGTTCTCTGTTTTGAAGGGGTGCTAAACGACGTGGTTCTTGGCCTCGACTCTGTCGAATCCTATCAGGTCCCGTTTAATTTTGCGATTTGTTTTATTGAAATTCTGGCGTCAATCCTAATGGGTAGTTTTGTTTTGGCTTAAAGAGTGTTGTTTGGTTAATGGGTATCATGTTTCCTTTTCAAAATTCTACCTTTCTGGTTTAAACAATAGAATGGTAGTGATCTTTACACAGTCAATGTGCTCTCATCTAATTCAAGATTAGCTTTTCTTGCTTTGTGTATTATAGGCATAATCTTCCGTTTCCTTGTGATGATTTAGTGAATTGTGTTGCTTGTAAGCAGAAAGGTCTCGCTCCTTATTTTGGCTGCATTGTGGGTCGGGTTGCGAACCGAATCAAGGATGGGAAGTTTACACTTGACGGGGTTCAGTACTCTTTGCCTCTGAACAAACCCCCAAACAGTCTCCATGGTATCAATTCTATGTTTTCATAGTCTTCATTGTTGAAATTGCCATTTGTGCACTGTGTAGTTAAATAATCCTTTCAGATTTTTCTGTCCATTTATTATGATTAAAGTTAAAACAGAAAGTTTTTTGCCATCTGAAGTACTGTAGCATGAAATGTTTGTGTTGAAATATATGCATTTGATTAGTACTGTTATTTAACACAACAATCTCACTATTTCCTCCATTCCATTGAAAACTGGCTTTGAAAATAAAGGTGAAGCACATATGGATCTGTCAAGTAAAACATTACTTGTTATTTTCAAGAATGATGGACTATTAATGATCATGGATAGATGTAATTTTGTGCTGTTTTCATTAATAATGTGATTCTGAAATGGACTTTTATTCTGAAATAGCACAAGTCCGAGAGTTTTCTAAAGAATGAAACTCACTTACAATGATCTATTAATTTTGTGTGCTATTTTCGTGATCCCTTACCCCCTCTCCAAAATTCAGGTGGAAATGTTGGGTTTGATAAGAAGGTATGGGAGGTAGTTGAACATAAAAAGGGAGAAACCCCCTCAATTACTTTCAAGTATCACAGTCAAGATGGAGAGGAAGGTAATGTCTATTCTCTCTTTCTTCCTCACTTTTATGCATCATTATGCTCTTCCTTTTTCTTTATTCAACACTTTTGTTTTCTGTTATACAAGGTTATCCTGGGGATATCACCGTTACAGCCACTTACACACTCACCTCAAGCACAACTCTGAGGCTTGACATGGAAGGAGTGCCAAAGGACAAGCCCACCATAGTCAATTTAGCTCAGCATACCTACTGGAACTTAGCTGGTCACAACTCAGGGAATATACTTGACCATTCAATTCAGATATGGGCTAATCATGTCACTCCTGTGGATGAGAATACTGTGCCAACTGGTGAAATAATGTCAGTGAAGAATACGCCTTTTGATTTTACATCTGAGAATAGAATAGGTAACAACATTAGTCAGGTTGGATTGGGATATGACCACAATTATGTGCTTGATTGTGGAGAAGAGAAAGATGGTTTGAGGCATGCTGCAAAAGTGAGGGATCCATCAAGTTCAAGAGTACTTAACTTGTGGACAAATGCCCCTGGTGTGCA